>Ga0257125_1000180_pt1 | contig 96923 bp, 97 predicted proteins | sample SI106_200metaG_FD_190183 | JGI IMG/M metagenome (GOLD analysis project Ga0257125, IMG submission 190183) | Marine microbial communities from Saanich Inlet, British Columbia, Canada - SI106_200 | ecosystem: Environmental > Aquatic > Marine > Inlet | place: Canada: British Columbia | collected... | reverse complement strand
CTCGGTGATCGGCGCGAGTACTGTCGGCTCGATTCGTTTGACGCTGGGGAGACCGACATCCACTGCGAGCAGTCATCGCATGGGCAGATACTGACGATGCACTTCAGCGGCATCGGTGGGTTGGATCTGTCGCTGACAGGTACCGTGCAGGCGTCGGCGGACGAGGGGCTGAGCCGGTGGTCGATTTCGCTGAGCAACGATGCGGGGCTGGAAGTGGTCGATGTGCAATTTCCGTTCGTGGTTGCGGCGTACACGCCGGGCGAAGAGTCAGGGGGCGAAGCGCTGCTGCTTCCTCACGGTACGGGTCAACTCATCACTTCCCCGCAGCCGGGTGATCTGTCCCCGGACGTTTCCGAGGGGTGGGAATTTCGTCCCGAGAACGGCGACATCCACCACTACCCCGGCGCGGTGTTCGCCCAGTTCATGGCGTATTACAATGATGCAGCTGGTGTGTATCTCGCCTGCGACGACACCGAGGGAAACGTCAAGCTCTTCAAGGCGCTGCATCGCGAGCCGGGCATTCGGCTGGGGGTGGCGCACGTGGGCGAATGGGCCCGAAGCGGCACGCGCCGGCTGGAATACGATGTACTGCTGGGCAGCTTTACTGGCGACTGGCACACTGCGACGGAAATCTATCGCAGTTGGAGCCTGAAACAGAAGTGGGCAACACCTCTGCATCAGCGCACAGACGTGCCCGAATGGCTGCTCGATTCTCCACCACATATCACGCTCCGCCTGCAGGGGATGCTGGATGCGGGGCCGGTGTTTCCCATCGAGGAGTTCTTGCCGTATGAGAAATCGATTCCGTTCCTGGAGAAAGTCGCCGAATGCGTAGAGGCGCCGCTTGTGCCCGTCATCATGTCGTGGGAGCGTGGTGGACCATGGGTCTATCCGGATTGCTTCCCCCCGGTCGGTGGCGATGAGTCGGTCACGCGATTCGCCGCCATGGCCCGACAGCACGGCTGGCACGTGGGATCGTTCTGTAACGGCACGCGATGGGTTACGGGCCACAAGTGGAACGGCTACGACGGCCAGGAGTACCTCGAGCAACACAATGGCGAGGCGAGTGTGTGCCGGACCCACACCGGCGAGCCGTGGACGGAGAGTTGGGATGCAAGCTGGCGGCCGAGCTACGCCTGTTGCATGGGTTCCGAGGTGACGCGCGGCATCGCCGTCGATTTCGTGCGACGGCTGATCGGCTGGGGGCTGGAGTCGATCCAGTTCTTTGATCAGAACGTCAATGCCAGCACGTTTCCGTGCTTCGCCAGGGATCACGATCATCCGCCGGTACCCGGCAAGTGGATGGTGCAGCGCCTGCAGCAGGTGATCGGCGCATTTCAAGACCTGGCGCGTGAGGCTGGCGAGGAGGATGCAATCCAGTCGGTGGAATGCCCGTGCAACGAGTACTGCCTGCCGCTGTTTCAGCAGAGCGACGTGCGCGTCAGTCCGCCCAGCAGCATCGGCGATCCGCACTTCGTGCCGGTGTATCACTACCTGTTCCACGAGTGCATGATCATGCACGGCATGATGGGTTATGGCCCCGAGCCGTATCATCTGCCGATACGCAATGCGTTGAATGGCGTGCTGGGCGAGATTCCCGGGGGGGTGATGATCGGGGATGGCACGCTCTTGAACAAGGACACCGGCAACTGGGCGGATTGGCAGCCGCCGGTCGGCAACAACGATGATGCCTTAGAGATGATCCGCACGATCACCGCCATGCGCCGCGGGCCGGGACGGGAATTCCTCGTCTTTGGACGCATGCAGCCGCCTGCCTCAATCGACGGTATCGAGACGATTTGCTGGCAGTACGATGGACGTGACCGCGAGGTGCCGGCGGTGTTCCACGCGGCGTGGCAGTCGCCAGCAGAAGCGCTGGGCATCGCGATGGCTAACTGGACTGCCGGCGAGCAAACCGTGACCACCATCGACCCGCGCCTCGGTCGGCAGGCGACGGTGCACATTGCAGGTCCCACGTTGACCTCGGATGTAATAGACATCACGAACGCTGGGGTGACCGTTACGCTGCCGCCGCTGGCATGTGCGCTGGTGACGGCTGACATTTGAACGCGAGAGATAAGACATGGCGCCACTGACGCATCGCGAGTGCTTCAACAAGGTGATGACCGGCGAGACCACCGACTGGGTGCCCAACTACGAGCTGGGCGGCTGGGGCCAGACCGTGACCACGCCATCTCGCCGGAGATCTCCTACGATGATTTTATGTATTACATGGAGCTGAAGCTCAAACTGATCGGGCGGGCATAGGCTCCGCCGGGTGAAGTGTCAGCTGGGTTTCGTGGGTCGAGGATCAACAGCCAGTTCTGATCGAAATAGGGATATTCGGATGATTGAAAAGATTTCCAGCGGTATCTGGAAGGTGGGCGGGGGAAGTTGGACCGGGGTTGCTTCCGTCTGCTCTGACGAAAACGATTGCAATGTCTATCTGATTGCAACCGGCGGTTCGGTTTTGCTGATCGATAGTGGTAGCCGTGCGGGTAGACCACTCATCGAAGAGAATATCCGGCAGACGGGATTCCAGCCCGAGCAGATAACGGACCTGCTTTTGAGCCACTCCCATTACGACCACACTGAAACTGCCTTGGAATGGCAGTCCCTCTACGATCCAGGCATCCATATGAGCGCTGTCGCCGCAGAATATCTGGATAAGGGTGATCATCGTCTGGTGGGGTATCAGATCGTGGGACCGGAGTACGCGTTTGAGTTGTTTCGCGTCGATCATTCTATTGAAGACGGCGAGATATTCAATATCGGCATTCTCGATATCGAGGCCTATGCCATGCCCGGACATACACCGGATTCCATGATTTTTGAGACGAACGTGGAAGGTCAGCGGGTCTGGATATGCGGAGACATTACCTTCGGTAAGGACACTACTGGGGAGTTTGGCTGTATCGGCTGGCTGAATATGCTCTGGCAGTCGAACCTCGAAGTGTACAGGGCTTCCCTTGAGCGCATGCTCGATATGGTTCAACCGAACTTTCTTCTGCCGGGACATGGTAATATTGTGAGCGACGAGGAAAACATCAGGCAAACTGTCCAGGCATCTCTTGCAACGGTGGCAGAGTTAATGGACAATCCCCACCGCCGGCATTTTGGATTGTAGGATGCAGAATGGTCCAACTGCGCAGGGCCTGAGGATGGGGTGAACAGGGGTAGGCGCAGTTCGGCCAGGATATCGGGACCGGCGCGCCGGTTTGTCGAACCCAGGCGGATGTAGACGCCCTGCTCCGGTCCCCGTGATTTGAGGAGTTCTGTAACTCACATAGTAACGCACTCAGATGGAATTTCAATGGAATTTCAGTCGTTTTTCTTTTTAATGTTGTTTGAGTGCCTGCTTATGAAGCAGGCACTCTTAATCGATTCAACGGGCTGAGAAAGAGAGGAAACGACTCGGAAAATAATTTGGTTGTATTGCGAGTATATCGTTAAAAAACAAATAGTTGAAAATATAAAAGGCCTCTGGCGGATATCCGCCAGAGGCCTGAAAAATGGTGGGCGATACTAGACTCGAACTAGTGACCTCCTGCATGTCAAGCAGGCAATCATTCAATATTTACAATATGTTATGAGCGTGTAACGCACGGTGTAACGCATTGATATGCGTAGCTATCTGACCCAATCAGTGTCTATGCGTCAGGTTTGTTGGGCCAGACTCACATCTGCGTTTCGAATTGTAGGAGTCTTTCTTTAAAGAGGAAGAAACAGAACCTGGTCCACCAGGTCACCTGATTCGCCTGCTTTTGCGATGAGTTCCAGATCGTGGATGCAGGTCCCGATGGATATGTGCAATTGATGGGCGAATACAACTCCGCCGAAGGTCACTCCTTCCCTTTGCCTTCGAGCGGCTTCCACCAACAGATCGTCATCATGGGTGAAAAGCACGCGCCCCAGTTCACCGGCCCGATCGAGTAGGGCAGGATCCTCCGCTTCGCTCATGCCGTCCTCGTAGGCGGTAAGAACATCGACCTGACGCAGGCGCAAGCCGATGGTGACGGCACGCGGTACATGATGGTCCATGTAGAGCGAAAGAGCCACTCAGAGAAGCCCTTTGTTTTTGAGGTCGCCGACCAGTGGGGGAAGTTCTGTCTGGTTTCGGATCTGATTCACTCGTTCCAGGCGATCTCCGATATTTTGGTCGAGTTCGTCTTTGTGATCCCAGTAATAGGCCAATGCCGAGAAGATTTGCCCCAGGCTCAGGTAGGGATGCTGAAAGTGCAGTTCCTCAGGACTCCAGCCGTGGGCGCTCTGCTCCAGGACCAACTCGACTACTTTCATATTCGTTCCGGAAATGAGCGGAATATCGTTTTCATCGAGGACGATGTGTTCGTAGCGGGTAGTGGCCAGAGACATGATGGAAACCTTCTTTCTCAAGGGAACGAGTTACTCTGACCCAGGATCGGGTGCTTTCTGAATATACACTATCGAGCCCAACTGGAACAAGAATAGGGCCGGGGCAGATGGTGCGGGAGATGATTCCTATGAAAATCATCTTCAGGCTATCTCTGCCATCATGGCTTCAGAAACTATGCGTTGTTATCCATGCGCGGGATTTTCCGTCTGACCAGTTTGAGTTTCCCTGCGTCGTTTTCGTAGCTCAGGAATATAGTTTCCTGGTCCGGTCGGATGTCGATGGAGAAGAAACGTCCTGCTCCCCGCCTATGGGTGAATTCACCGAAGAAGGTCTGGAAGCGGGGTAAACGCAATCCATAACTCCGGTATACAGATCGGGCGATATACTCCAGAGACAACAGCAATTCACCCAGTTCACTCTCTATCTGCAGTCGTTTTTTGAACTGAGGAAACGCATAGCTCTGCCAGTGGGCGCGCGCCCAGCGAATCCGTCCGAACGCTTCCGCCAGGTCGGGCCACCGATTTTCGATAGCCGCCTCGATCTCCCACCCTTCGACGAGATCGGCGCCGTGGGCGATCAGATGGGCGCGCAGCAAGTCGCGTCCGGCGTGATAGAGCGCGCCGAAGAAACAGTGCGGACAGTTGGGATGGAAATACTGGTAGATCGCCGTCGACAGCCAGCGTGCAGAGGATTTCATCCACATTTCCCGGGTGGCTGGTGTGACGCTGTATCGGTGAGCTTTCCGCCGCAGGGTGCGGAAGAAACCGTCATCATACAGCACCTGACCATATCGAAGAGCTACCAGATCGACAGGAGTACCCTGGCGCAATTCCCCGCGGAGGAAGGCCTGATTTCGACAGATCAGATTCACTTCCACCTGATGACCGTATTTCTCGACAAGTTCGATACGCAGTGCCGGCTTTAGCCAGCGACCGAGAATCCACAGGTCGATATCGCTCAATCCGGGCACGAAGTCCTGGTTCCGCAAAGAGCCGATCAAAACGAGAGAGACGAGATGCCCCGATTCGCGCAACTGGCGAACGAGGGGTAGATCGAGGGCGATCGTTTCGATGCGGGTGCGGAGTTCGCACTGTGCTTTCAGCGCTCCCCAGACGCGCTGGTCGCGGTCGAACCAGTCCTGTAGCGAAGGCCTTTCCTCTACGCATCGAGCGCGGCGTTGCTCGATGTTTCGGAGAGCATCTTGGATGGTAGCATGTTCGGTTCGGTACCGAGTATTGCCGTACGTAGTGAAGTAATAATGCCCTCCGCCTTTCGTTCGGTATTCGGCCAGATAGGTCGTGCCGACGTTCGGTTCAGCGGCTTGCAGACCATAGCCGGGCGGCGGTCGGCGCTTGTAGCGCACACCCATGCGCCAGCCCTTGGTCGGTTCGCGGTAGAAATCATTCCCCGAACCAAAGCCCGGTTGGAATGATTCGCCGACGATTTCGTATACGACCACGTTTTTGCGAGGCAAGTGGTCGGCGCAAAACACGGAGATGTCCTCGCGTGGCATACAGAAATCCGCAATATGCAGAGGTATCGACGTGGAGCAACGCTCACACGTCGGCCAATAACAGTCGCACATGGGCACTCTCTTTTTACAGAATTGGAAATTCTTTAAACTTCCCTGGGGCGGAATTACAATGTCAAGAGGCCATTCCATCGATGGGGCATCAAATGGATCACAACTACCAACCTCCACTGGACAAACTTCTCGTTCTGGGTGAGGTCACGCTACGGGAGGAATGGCTCGATTACGAACAGCAGGGGCTGCGTGCGGAACACATCCCCGCGCTCGTGCAGATGGCGACGGACCGGAAACTCCATCGTGCCGATTCGCAGAGCACGGAGGTGTGGGCGCCGGTTCACGCCTGGCGTGCGCTGGGGCAACTGCGCGCAGTAGAGGCAGTAGAGCCTTTGCTCGAACAACTCCACCGATTCGAAGACGACGACTGGATGCACGAAGAGGTGCCCGTGATAGCCGGGATGGTCGGCCAGCCGGCTATCGTTCCTCTGAAGGCGTTCCTGGCCAACCATCGCCACAGCGTGTATCCACGCGTCGCAGCGGCACATGGCCTGGTCGAAGTCGCTCAGAGGTATGGAGAACACTGGACGGAGTGCGTGGAGTCGCTGACCGATCAGTTGCGACTTTTCCCGCAGAACAATCCTACACTCAATGGTTTCCTGATCTCTTTTTTGATCGATCTCAATGCCGGCGAATCCGCCGCGGAGATGGAGATGGCATTCGTCGCGGAGAAGGTCGATCTGTCGATTGTAGGTGATTGGGAGGATGCCCAGATCGCACTGGGACTGCTGGCACAGCGGCTGACCCCGTCCGACTACGGCGTGGAGGATGAGTTTTTCACTCCGGGGCAGCCGATCTCATCGGCAACGAAAAAGAAACAGAAGGAGCAAGCAAAACGGAAGAAGAAGATGGAGAGGAAGTCGCGGAAGAGGAACAGGAGGAAGCGATGAGGTGGGTAGATCCAGGTGTTTCGGCGCCATGGCTTTTGTAACGCACACAGTAACGCACACAGTAGCACATTCAGATAGAAATTCGATCCTCTTCTCTTTGAGAAATATTTGAGTGCCTGCTAAACAAGCAGGCACTCTTAATCAATTCAACGGGCTGAGAAAGAGAGGAAACGACTCGAGAATGAATTTGGTTGTATTGCGAGTATATTGTTAAAAATCAAATAATTAGAAACATAAAAGGCCTCTGGCGGATATCCGCCAGAGGCCAAAAAAATGGTGGGCGATACTAGACTCGAACTAGTGACCTCCTGCATGTCAAGCAGGCACTCTAACCACCTGAGCTAATCGCCCACCGCAAAATGTTGTGGGAGAAATATAGCCTATGTCCATTTTTTGGTCAAGGGCCAAGCCCGCGAGGGGATTTGGCCGGCAAAGGTCCAGGTGGTTAACTTTTGACGAATATCGCTGAAGGCAGTGTGGGCGAAATATCTCGAGGAAAGAGCCAGGTCCTATGTTCCGTCGTCGTTTGAAAGATCTCCGGCGTTTCTTCTCCCAGAATCAGTTCATTTCCATGGGAGCCGGTTTCCTGTTTTTCTTTGCCTCCACTGCCTTCCTGTTCTGGTTTCTCGAGCACGACCATCCGGATCAGCAGGGGGCGCTCGACGGTCCGTTGGACGTGATATACTGGTGGCTGATCACCTGCACTACGGTCGGATACGGCGATATCAGTCCCAAGACGCCGGCCGGCAAGGTCTTGGTCGGTTTCATGGTCATTGTCGGGGTTTCGATCGTGACCACGATGGTGGCCCGGATGGGGAGTTTTTTCGTCGAAAGACGCATGCAATTTATGAGGGGGCACGGGCAGATGGATCATCTCTCGGATCACATCGTCGTTTGCGGCTGGCACGACGACCTGGACGGCATTCTCCGCTTCATTCTGCAAATGGGCGCGGATCTCGAGGCGGGGCGGATAGTCCTGGTCAATCAGATCGACCCGGAGCGGGTGAACGCGCTGCGCAGTCGGCCGGAGTTCAAGGAGATGAATTTCGTCTCCGGGGATTTTACCGATCAGGCGGATTTGAGACGAGCGGGAGTCGAGAGGGCAAAATCGGTCATGTTCCTGGTCAATCCCGGAGAGGCGGGAGCGGATTCGATCGCCCTGCTCGGGGTCATGGCGGTGCGCCAGCTGAGCAAGAAGGTGCATCTGTGTGCCCAGGTCAGCGAGGAGCGGTTTCTCCAATATATGCTCGAAGCGGGGTGTGACGAGGTCATTCATCTGGGATCGTTGCGTAGATCATTGACCGCCCAGGTGGTGATGGAACCGGGCATAGGCAATATCTTTCACAATTTACTGGATTTGGAATCAGGGGCATTTGTGGTGGTTGAGGAGGTACCGGAGGGGCTGCACGGCCAGACTTTTGCCGAATTGCAGCAGGTCTATACCGAGCGGGGAGATGCTCTGCTCATCGGTCTGCTGGAGAATGTGGGGAATCCGTACGAGATGAAGCAGCAGGCGATTCGGGATGCGCAGATGGCGCCGGATATCAGCCAGCTGGTTTCCCAACTGCGCTCGGTTAAGGAAAAGACCCCCCATGCTCCCGTGCTCTGTCCGGCACCCGATCGCGTCATCGAGCCGAGGACCCGGGCAGTGGTCATCCGCCGCAGCGAGATGCAGGAGAGTGCATGAAACCGACTCCGGAAATCAGAGAGTGCCTGACGCGATTTTCCATTACTCGACAGATCGCGGATGATCCGAACAAGTTGGACATGATAGCCCGGATATTGAAGCCGGTGCACTTTGCCGCCGGCGAGGATATCATTCGCAAGGGGGAGTCCGGAAGCGAGGCGTTCTTGCTGGTGGAGGGGACGGTCGAAATCATCGACTTCACCATGGAGCAGGAGCCGTATATCAAGGCGGTGTTAGAGGACAGTTTCGCCATTCTCTTTGGGGAACTGGGGTTGATCGGCAGCGATGTGCGCACGGCGACGGTGCGCGCGCGGACGGCGTGCGTCTGCTGGATGCTCGGGCGCGAGGACTTCCTGCAACTGGGGGCGGAACATCCCCAGCTGGGCTGGCTGGTGCTGCTGGAGATCGCCAATCTGTTGAGCGAGCGACTGAAGCGGACCAATCAGGATGTGCTGCAGTTGTTCGAGGCGCTGGTGATGGAGGTGGAGGGAGAGGAGGGGGGATGAAGCTGTCGATCGTCACCTTTCAGAAGAATCGGAATGCGGAGATAGAGGTGGCGGAGCGGGAATACGTCAAGCGACTCTCCCGACACGCCCAGGTGGAGTTTTGCCCGATCAAGAATTGGGATGACCGCACCGAGCTGCCGTCCCGATTGGCGAAGGGGAGTCGGCGGATAGGGCTGTTTCTGGACGGGAAAACGTTCAGCTCGGAGGAACTGGCGGGGCGGCTGCAGAAGCTGATGAATCAGGGGAATTCGCACCTGGTGCTGGTCATCGGCGCAGCGGAGGGGATGCCCCAAAAGGTGGCCGCACAGGTGGAGGAACGCTGGTCGCTGTCGCGGCTGACCTTTCCACATCAGCTGGTCCGCCTGCTCCTTTTGGAGGCGCTCTACCGCTCGTTCGATATCCTGCACGGGGGGCGGTACCACAAATAGAGATCGATCATCCTTTGCGAGCCCGTCATTTTCGGAGCCCGTCGTTTACAGAGCCCATCATGGAGAAAGGGGGTGGAAGCTTTCGCTTCCACCCCCTTTCTCCCAAATTCTTTTTCCCGCAGGGGAAAAGGATCAGAAGTAACTCATCAGTTTATCCCACAATCCCATCCGGCCGACGCTCTTTGCGGCGACGATATCGACCTCGGCCAGCAGACTGTCGCCCAAGCTGACCGTCAGCTTGCCGAGTCCTTCGCCGGCCTCTATGGGCGCAGGGTATTCTATGGGCAGGTCGAGATGGCGTACAAGCTGCTTCTCCTGATCCGGGCTGAGCACGGCGACGACCGTATCCTGGAGGAGGACCTTGACCTCTGGCTCCAGCCCCCAGTCGAGGACGACCTTGCCCATCATTTCGCCGGCCCTGACCACGGGCACGCGCGAGAAGTTGTTGAACCCCCAGCTCAGCAGTCGACGGGTCTCCTGGTCGCGGATCTTCTCCCTTTTGGCACCCAGAATAACCGAGACCAGGCGCATGCCGTCGCGCTCGGCGGTGGCCACCAGGCAGGAGCGGGCGCGTCGGGTGTAGCCGGTCTTGAGACCGTCCAAACCGCGAAATTTCCCGAGCAGTTTGTTGGTGGTGTAGAGCATGAATTTGCCGTCGCGGAACGGCTTGTAGCGGATCGACGACCAGGCCAGGACCTGCGGATAGGAAATCAGGCTGCGGGCGATTTGGGACAGGTCGTAGGCTGTTGTCAGGTTGCGGTCGTCCAGGGGGGTGTCGTCCAGGCCATGGACGTTGACGCATCGAGTGTTTGCCAGGCCGAGTTCGCGGGCGTGGGCGTTCATCATGGTGACGAACCCCTCCACGGAGCCGCCGATGTGTTCGGAAATGGCGACACAGGCGTCGTTGGCGGAGGGAATGACGACCGCCTCCATCAGTTCGCCCAGGGTAAAGATCTCCCCCTGTTTGAGGAAGACCTGGGAACCGCCGATGCGGCTGGAGCGGGCGGAGATTTGGACCGAGTCGTCCAGGGCGTATTTGCCCTGGGAGACCATGTCCATGACCACCAGCTCGAGCAGGATCTTCTGGGTGCTGGCCGGCGAACGCTGCAGGTGGGGGTTGTGAGAAAAGAGCACAGTTCCGCTCTCGGCTTCCACCAGGATGGCGGCGGCGTAGGGTGGATCGGCCCCCGGATCGAAGGGGGCGGCGTAGAGGATGGAAGAGATGAGACAGAGTAATACGGAGGTGCAAGTTAAGTATCGGCGTGCGGACATGGACGGGCCTTGTGCAGAGAAAGAGGAGGTGGCGGTTGAACGGGGGAATGCGGGGAAGAATGATATAAAAATATACGGGAGTCTGGCTGTGTGGCAAATGGCGGCGAGGCGCAGACTTCAGTTGACGTCGGGGTCTTCCGGGATGACCGACATGGAGCGGTATTTGCCGCCGAGGGAGTAGAGCGCTCGCTGCCACAACTCTTCGGGGGCGGAGTCGAAGATCAGGGGAGCCCGGGCGGGGCAGAGGAGCCAGGCACCGATGGAGATTTCCTCCTCGAGCTGTTCCTTCTTCCAGCCGGCGTAGCCCAGATAGAAGCGGAGCACCGGATCTGCCGATTCGAGGACGGCGGCTTCGGAGCGCACGGGATCCAGATCGCCGCCCAGAAAGATACCCTGGCAGACCTGGGTGCCGCCCTCGATCAAACCGTCCAGACGGTGCAGGAAGAAGAGGAAGCCCGGCTCGACCGGCCCCCCCTGAAAAAACAGGCCGCCGAACTCGGCGGAGGCATCCTTGACGGCTGCCTCGGTGCCGGTGAGGCGCTGCAGCTCCTCGCTCGAGTACAGGCTCACCTTGTCGCCCAGAGGGCGATTGAGAACCAGGCCGATGCTGCCTTCCTTCGCGCTGTGCTGAATGACGAGAACGACGGTGCGGCGGAAGTTGGCATCTTCCAGATCCAGGGAGGCGATCAGCAGAGTGCCTACTTGGAGCGGAGCGGGCATAGTCCCTTTTGAGTGAGAAATGGCACTGCGTTTATTGGGAATCGATACTGCCTGATAAAGTTACAATGATAAAAAATCCCCTCCCCCTGTCAATGTGGTCGGCTCACTCGTAGAGGAGGAAGCTGCGGCGCAGGTCGTCGAATCGGTCGAGATCCGGCTGCCAGTCGGCGACCAGGTCGACGACCGGAGTTCCCCGATCCAGCGCCAGGCGGATGGCGTCGGTGCCGGCCAGGCGGTCGAAGTTGTAGATCCCCTTGCCGGGGATGCGCCAGGCGAAATCGTCGGGGAAGAGGCGACGGGCCGCGTCGATCACTTCGAAGCCGGTGCGCACCGCCTGAAAACTGCTTCGGTCCAGGATGTGGAGCTGGACGCCCTGGCAGACCTGGTCGGCATGCTTGCCGAAGCTCGGCTGGAAGTAGACCGGGCGGAAGAGCACGCCGGGCAGCTCCAACTGGTTGAGATAGTCGGCCAGGCGGTAGGCGTCGACAAAAGGGGCGCCTACCTGCTCGAACGGCTTGACGGTACCCCGCCCCTCGGAGAGGTTGGTCCCCTCGAAGAAGCACATTCCCGGATAGATCACGGCAGTGTCGACGGTGGGCATGTTGGGCGAGGGGTAGACCCACGGCAGGCCGGTATCCTCCCAGAAGAGATCGCGCTTCCAGCCCTGCAGCGGAACGACGTGGAGGTCGGCGTCGATGGCGAACGTTTCATTGAAGAGGCGGGCGATCTCGCCGATGGTCATGCCGTACTGCACGGGGATGGGATAGAGGCCGACGAAGGAGGCGAAGGGAGGGTCCAGGACGCGGCCCGCAATCTGGACGCCGCCGATCGGGTTGGGTCGGTCGAGGAGGAGAAAGGGGATATTGCGGGTGGCACAGGCCTCCATGCTCAGGCTCATGGTATAGAGATAGGTGTAGAAGCGGACGCCGACATCCTGGATATCGAAGAGCATGACGTCGATCCGATCGAGCATATGCTCGTCCGGCTTGTTGGTCTCGCCGTAGAGGCTGTGCGCGGTGACGCCGGTCTGCGGGTCGCGGTCGGTGGTGACGACGGCGCCGTCGGCCACATCGCCGCGGATGCCGTGCTCCGGTCCGAAGAGGGCGACCAGGTCGCAGCCGTCGGTCTCGTGCAGGCGATCGGCGGTGGCGCGGAGCTGGCTGTCGACGCCGGAGTGATTGGTGATCAGGCCGATTCGCTGGCCGCGGATCAGGTCGAACTGTTCGTCGTCGAACAGGCGCTCGTTGCCCAGGGTTACCATGAGCTATTCTCCTTCTGCGGACGGAGCCGCGTCCGGCTCGACGCGGCGGATGACGAAGGCGATGCCACCCAGCAGGCTGGCGAGGATGCCGGCGACGTAGCCGAGTAGGGACATGGCCAGGGAGAGATCGCGGGGAACGCCGACGCTGCCAAAGAGGCCGACTAAGGTGCCCTCGCGCACACCCAGACCGCCGATGGAGATTGGCAGGGCGGCGAGGATGGCGGCGACAGGTTGGAAGCAGATGAAGTAGATCAGTCCGGCCTCCAGGCCCAGAGCCCGTCCGGCCGCCCAGTAGACGAGGATGCGGCAGAATTGCACGCCGAGAGAGAGGATCCAAGCGGTCAGGAGCAGGCGGAGCTGGTATCGGTAGACGCCGATGCTGCGGCGCAGCCGGGCGAGTAGATCGGCGATTGGTGCGGGAAGGAAGCGGAAGGCCAGCTTTTCGAGGAAAGTGCCGATGCGTTGGCTGAGCCCCATGGCCAGGATGGCGACCAGGCCGGCCCAGACCGGGATCAGCACCGAGACGACCCAGGCGAACTGCCGTCCTTCCTCAGACAGGCGGGTGGCGATCAGCGGATAGGCGAGCAGGGCCAGGGTGCAGGTCGAGAACAGGCCGATAAAGCGGTCCATGACGGTGGCGGCGATTCCGGAGCTGCCCTGGCCGGTGAGGCGGCGAATGTCGTAGATGCGCATGGCGTCGCCGCCGATATTGCCGAGCAGGACGTTGTTGAAGAAGACGCCGACGAAGTAGAAGACCAGGGCCTGGCGAAAGGAGACGGCCAGCTTCTGGGCGCGCAGCAGCAGATACCACTGCGCGGAACCGAGGGTGTTGCTGACGACGAAGAGGAACACGGCTGCGGCGAAGAGCGAGGGGGTGGTCTGGGCGAAGGTCTGGCGGAGTTCCCCGAGGTCGGCTTTGGAGGCGAGGTAGAGGATCAGGCCGCAGCTGACCAGCAGCTTGAAGGCGATGTTGAGGAAGCGCTTCACGGAATCACCTCCTCGGGGATCAGGTCGCAGGAGCGACGCACGCCGCCGACGAAGTGGCGGTAGACGACGCTGCCGGGATAGATTCCCTCGCCGATGAGTCTGCCGGAAGGAGAGGCTGGATCTCGAATTAGACGGCGGCTCTGCCGACGGCGGCGGGAGAGGGGCAGCGGATGGGTCAGGATCCAGAGGACGGCGGCCAGCGGTGCGGGAACGCTGCTCCACTCCCGCTTGCCCAGGTAGGTCAGGAGGGCGAGCAGTTCCAGGCCGAAGCGCAGCGGCAGGAGCCAGGCGAGCTTGCCGGCATCCAGGTTTTTGCAGAGCATCACCAGATTGTTGCGGTGGTTGAGGTAGCTCTTCTGGAAGGAGCGCGGCGGCAGGGAGAAGCCGGAGTGGTGATAGACGACCGATTCGGGCACCGCCCAGATGCGGTGTCCGGCCAGACGCAGCCGCCAGCAGAGGTCGATTTCCTCGAAGTGCATGAAGAAGTCGAGGTCGAGAAAGCCGACGGCGCGCGCCGGTTCCATGCGCAGAAAGAGGGCGGAGCCGCAGGCCCAGAAGAGGGGGACCCGGGCGTCGTACTGGCCTTCGTCCTTTTCGCGATGGGCGAAGAGGCGACCGCGGCAGAAGGTGTAGCCGAAGCGATCGATGTAGCCGCCGGCGCCCCCTCCGTAGTCAAAATGGTCCGCATCGGTGGCCGAGAGCAGCTTGGGCTGGCAGGCGGCCACGGTCGGATCGGCGTCGGCGATTTCCACCAGGGGGGCCAGCCAGCCGGGGGCGACTCGGGTGTCGTCGTTGAGCAGGACGGCGTAGGGAGTGGTGACTGCCTCGAGGCCGCGATTGCAGGAGCCGCTGAAACCGAGGCGGCGCTCGTTGCGCAGCAGCTCGATCTGGGGAAAGGCGACGATGGCGCGCTGCAGGCTGGGTGCGTTCTGGGCATCGTCGACGACGAGAACGCGGATTGGCAGGTCGCTGTGGGCGAAGAGCGATTCCAGGCACTCGTAGAGGACCTCGGCCCGATAGTGGGGAATGACTATGGTGACCGGATCGCTCACGGCTGGACAGGGGCTGGCGTCGTGTCTTCGAGAGCCTGGCGCTTTTCCAGGGAGTTGCGCAGGATTTGTTCCGCCTCGCGCAGTTGGGTGTGTTCGCCGTACTGCTCCCGATAGTTTTCGAGCAGCTCGAGGGCGCCGGTCGCGTTGCCGCTGGCCTGCAGGGTGGCGGCCAGCTCGTAATAGGCGGACCAGCGTTCGGGCTCCAGCCCGATCATCCGGCGATAGAGGGGCGCGGCCCGGTCGTACTGGGAATAGGGCTCGTTGAGCAGCAGGCTGATCAGGCTGACGATGTTGTCGTAGCTGGCCACGTCGAGCTCGCCGTAGAGATCTATCAATCCCAGCGTGGCGTTTTCGATGAACTCCCCGGCCACGTCGAGTTCGCCGACCTTTTCCAGATAGTCGGCGCTGGAGTAATAGCCATCCCAGCCGAGGGTGGTGGTCTCCTCGGCCCAGCGCATCAGGTGAACCATCTCCTCCCCCTGCCCCTTTGCCCTGTAATTTTCCGCCAGCTGCAGAATACAGGCCCGGTAGTTGCCCAGCAGACGGGCGGTGTTCTCGTCTTTGTAGACGGTCGAGTCGTTGAGGCTGCGGAAGCGATAGACTTCGTAGAGATTGCGGGTTAGTTTTTCGTAGTCGGGCCCCAGATCGCGCTCGGGAACCAGGCGCATGGTCATGCCCTCCATGCGCAGGTAGGGGTCCAGGCTCAGGCGGTTGCTGGCCGGGATGGTGATGGCGAAGTGGATCGGACGCTTCCACTCGTTCCAGTGGATCATCTTTATGATCATAGCGTCCTGGACGCGCAGCAGGTCGTGGCCGGGAAGAGTGCCCACTTCTACGTCCAGATTCATCTTCTTGAATTCGGTGGGCACTTTGGGCTCGCGCCAGAGGCGCTTGTACAGGTCGACCAGCTGGGTGTCGGTGAGGACCGAATCGATGATAGTGTCGCTGTAGCGGATGTCCACCTTCGGCTCCCTGTCCCGCAGCTGCTTGATATACCAGTTCGTGTTCAGCAGACTCAGATTCACCACCCGCACATCCTTACGCACTCCCTCCACTTCCTGCAGAAACCAGACCGGAAAGGTGTCGTTGTCCCCGTTGGTGAACAGGATGCTGTTCTCGCCGCAGGACTCGAGCAGGTTGTAGGCGTAGTCGTAGGCGATGTAGTCGCCCGTCCGGTCCTGCACGTGATACAGGCTAGCGCCGATACCCGCCGGCAGCAGCAGACCGAATAGACCGACCGCACCGACCAGCAAAGGCTGTTCCCCCAGACGCTGACGCACCCAGTCGACGATCCCGGTCCAGCCCAAGCCCATCCACAGAGCGAATGCCAGATACATCCCACCGAACACGTAGTGGCGTTCCCGCGGCTGCGGATCCGGCATGTTCAGATACAGCGACAGACCCACCCCCATGATCAGGAACAGAGAACCCATCGCCAGAAAGCGTTTCCAGTCGCGCACCGCGTGCCAGATCAACCCGCCCAATCCCAGCAGATACGGCACCACAGAGACCAGCACCACATCACTCGACGGATCGGTTGCCTTGCGGAAGATCACTATCCGCTCCAGCAGAGGAAAGGGAAACTGCTGGAAGAAATACTTGGCCTGCAGATGCCAGAACTGATACAGACGCGATGCCCGTCCACTCAGCATCGTCAGCAGCATGCTCTCGGTGCCATACTGCTCCCGGTTGAGGAACTTGATGAAGGCGGCGATCGTCTCCGGATCGTTCTCATCGATCACCGGGTTGAGACCGGAGCGGATGTAGAGGGCGGTGTAGGTCGAGTAGCCCAGCGCGAACAGCAGTAGCACGCCCCCCAGCAGCAGACCGGCACGCCGGTCGTGGCCATACAGGTAGTAGAGCAGACCGATCAGCCCCACGCCGATCAGCAGCTTGCCGGTCATGCCCGAACCGGACAGGGCGAGAACCAGCAGCGCGGCCAGACCAAAACCCAGCAGCAGCAGGATCAACCGGCGCAGCTTCTCGTCGGCGAACCAGGCGAGAATCATCAGCGACGGGATGGTCAGCAGACAGAGCAGGTGCAGTCCACCCCCCAGACCGAACATATAGGCGATCAGGTAGAGCCAGCGGTCGTGGCGCGCTCCGTGCTGGGTGCCTTCCCAGTAGAGGATGATCCACAGTCCGACGCAGGTGAAGAAGATGGAGTAGCCGTAGACTTCCGCTTCGGTGGCGTTGTACCACTGGGTGTAGGAGAAGGCCAGGGAGAGAGCGGCCAGGACCGAACCGGCCAGGACGGCGATGTCGCGGCTGTCGTTGAAGGGGGTGAGGGACGCCCCTCCCAGGGCGCGGCGTGCCAGAGCGACGGTGGACAGATAGACGCACCAGATGGCCAGAGCCGAGGAGAGGACGGACATGAAGGTGATGCGTGCGGCGACTTCTGCGATGGGGACGAGGGAGAAGACTCTTCCGAGAAGGACGTAGAGAGGCGACCCGGGTGGATGGGGCACACTCATGGTGAAGGAGCAGGCGATGAACTCGCCGCAGTCCCAGAAGGATACGGAGGGGGCCATGGTCTTGAGGTAGATGCCCAGAGTGGTCAGGAAGACGGCCACTCCAGCCCAGCGGTATGCTTTTTCGATATTGGTCATGTAACTCACTTTTCTCGAGGGGTGCGGTTGCGCAACTGTTCGAGGAGAAGGGGATAGTCGCGGGCAACGTCGAAGGCGCGCTGGCGCCAAATGTCGCTCCGCTCCGGCTCGCCGCTGATCTGGTAGTGATCGGCCAACAGGAAGAACGGGTAGGCGTAGTTGGTATTGAGCCAGGCGACGACCGGTCGAGTAGAGGGATGATCCTCGCTGTACCAGTCGTGTTTCAGGTAATCGAGGCGGAAGCGGTGCTCCAGATTGTGGCGCAGCCGCCCAAGATTGTCGATGCCGTGGCTGCTGTAACGGGAAGCGAGACCTACCATGTAAAGGTCGTCGTTGATGCGCTCTCTGAATTGGTTGCCCACAGTCAGAGCGAAGTAGACAGGAATCTCCGGAGCCATCTGCTCCAGAGAAGCGGTCAGGGCGGCGACAAAGTCGGCCCGATCATCGCCGGACAGATCGTTTGTGGAGAGATCGATACCGTGCTCCTGCAGCTTTCTATAAAAGTACGAACGATCCCTCCACACCAGATGGAGGTTGAGCAGGAGAACATCGGCGCGAACAGCCTGGGTCCGCTGCAGGACCCAGGCGGGAAAGGTGTCGTTGTCGCCGTTGGTGAAGAGAATGGCGTTCGGGAGAGTGGACATCAGCACGTTGTAATTGAAGTCGAGCAGGCCGGGGGCGAGATACTGGCTTTGATATAATTTAGTCCATATCTCGTTGGCGCGCTCGGTCTGTCCGCTCATTTCCCAGGCGGTGGCCAGGTTGGCGTAGAGTTCGGCGCAGTCTGGACAATGCTGTAGAGCCTCTTCGATGAGAGCGATTTTGGTGTCCGGGGCGGCGAACGAGGCGCGTCTCTGGCGGATGAACTGATATTCGTAGGAATGGGGCACGGTGCTTCCCATAGCGGCAAAGATGGCATTGAGGGCGTGCTCTTTGTCGTCGTTTGCCGGAGAGGCGAGAAAGGAGTACTCGGTGGCCAGGTAGTAATTGCGCCAGGAGCGAACATCGGTGGAGTCGCTGCGGACGACATCCTTCCACTGGTCGGCCTGCTGGCGATACCATTCGGGCGAACGCTGGCCCGAACGGGCGATCAGAGGCACCGGTTCGGGTAGAGCCGCCCAGGCGGGAGATTGGGAAGCGACAGAGAGCAAAGCGAAAAGTAGGAATATGGGCACGGGAAGTCCCTTTCGCGGAATTTGCCAAAGTGAATGATTTCGTTCTATTTATACACCTCAACGGGAAAAAAGTTCAGTGGATTTTTCCGCTGGAAGAAAATGGCGAACTCTTCCCCTCCAGGGATATTTCGCCAGACGAAGTGGTACTCAAATCGACCGGGAGGAATTGTGAGCACCTTTCCTGCGGCATACAGCGAGTTGATAGAGGCGTTCGACTCTCCCATAGTGTTGAGCGACGCCGGCGGAGTGATCCAGTCTGCCAACAGTGCCTTTGCCGAATGGAATAGGCGCTGTGGAGGGGATGGAAAGGTGCCAATCGGCGAATCGGTGTCCGTCCTCGGAGGGGGGATGGAAGAAGGAGAAGCGCTGCGGAAGATGGTGGCCGAGGTCTGCATCGGGGCCGAAGTCGCTCCGCTGTTGGTGGGAAATACGAAAGCGGGTACCAGCGAGATCCGCGCTCGGGCGATACGGAATGCGTCCGGGAAAACGCGAGGTGTTCTGCTCCTGTGGCGGGATGGGGATGAAGTGGCGCAACTCAGGAGCGCGCTGCAGCACGCCGTGCGTCTGGAGGCGATTGGGCAGGTGGCGGGCAACGTCGCCCACGAGATCAACAATGCCCTGAGTCTGGTGACGGGATATGCGGAACTGGGGTTGGGGAGTGAGCAGTCGGAGAGTGCGCAGCGCAATCTGAGGACGATTCTAGACGGCGGTCGGAGAGCCGGGCGCGTGGCTGAGCATCTGCGGTTTTTCGCGCGGCGGCTGCGGGGGGGGCGCGAGCAGATCGATCCCAACGACCTGGTGAGTGATGTGGCGGCGGTATTGCGCCGCTCCTTCGAACGACAGGGAGTGATGTTGCTGGAGGACCTCCATCCGCAGCGGTTGGAGATTGAGGTGCACGTCGGTCAGATCCAGCTGGTGGTCCTCAGCCTGATGCAGAACGGCCTGGAGGCGATGGCGCGCGCCGGACTGGAGGGGATCGTGCAGGTGCGGACCGCGATTCGGGACGATCATCTGGTGATGGAGGTGGAGGATGATGGCCCGGGGCTGTCGCCGGAAGAACTGGAACACGCCTTCGACAATTCGTTTTCTCGCAAGGAGGGAGAGGGAGGAACGGGACTGGGATTGGGGCTGTGTCGCGATATCATCCGAAGCCACGGAGGGGAATTGAGTTTGGCAGGAGATGAAGAGGGAATTTGTGCAACGGTTGAGTTGCCGTTGGGAGAAAGGGAATGAGCGCGGTGGAGATGCGGCGTCGGATCGCCGCCGAATTGTTGGAGAGTGGGTTGCGGCGCGGCGGGGAGGCGCTGGTCCATTCCTCGCTGTCGTCGCTGGGACACGTGCCCGGAGGAGCGGAGACGGTGGTGGAGGGATTGCTGGAGGGGCTGGGAGACGAAGGTACGCTGCTGCTACCGGCGCTCAGCTACGAGCACGTTAACGCGAGACAGCCGCAGTTCGATGTGCGCCACACTCCTTCCAATATAGGCACCATCGCCGAATATTTTCGCACGCGCCCCGGGAGTCGGCGCAGTCTGCACCCCACTCATTCGGTCTGCGGGGTCGGTCTGCGCGCCGGGGAACTGCTGGGAGAGCACCATCTGGACTGTACTCCATGTGGCCCTCATTCCCCTTTTCGACGGCTGCGCGAAATGGGAGGACAGGTGGTTTTTCTCGGCTGCGGCATGAGGCCGAATACCTCGATACACGGGGTAGAGGAACTGGTCGAACCGCCCTATCTGTTCGGCGAGACGGTGCACTTCGAACTGGTGAATGCGAATGGGCAGGTGATCCCCATGGATTGTCGCTGCCACGGCTTTCGCGGCTGGGCCCAGCGTTACGAGCGGGCCGGTGGACTGCTGGAAGGGGATGGCCTGAAGGTGGGAACGGTACTCCAGGCGACGGTTCATATACTGGAAGCCGAGGCGATGTGGGCGCGCGGAGAAGAGGCGCTGAAGGGGGATCCGCTGTTCTTTGTAGAGCGCGTGGAAACGTGAGCGCTGAAAGAACGGGCGATTATCTGCAGCTGGCCAGTCTGTGGATTGTCTGGTGCGTCGCGCACAGTGCTCTGATCAGCGGCTGGATGACAGAGAGGCTGCGTGGGATTCTGGGTGGCGGTTTTCGCTACAATAGATTGTTCTTCAACGGCTTCAGTCTGGCAACGCTGGCTCCGGTGCTGATTTTTACCGCTGTGTTGCGCGATCAGGCGCTGTTTCGCTGGGAGGGAGAGTGGCGTCTGGGGCAGCTGGGTCTGATTGTCGTTGCCGGACTGCTGTTCTATCTGGGAGGGCGGCGGTACGATCTGTTCCAGTTTATCGGACTGCGGCAGCTGCGCTCGGGGGGCCAGGGGAGTGGATTAACGGCGAGCGGAGGGGTGGATACCGGGGGGGTTTTGGGAGTAGTGAGACATCCCTGGTACGCGGCTGGAGTCGTCGCGGTTTGGGCGCGGGATTTGACGCTGGCCGACCTGACGGCCAATCTGATCATCACCTGCTATATGGCAATCGGAAGTGTGCTGGAAGAGCGCAAACTGGTGCGGGAATTCGGAGAGGAGTACCGGGCATACCAGCGCCAGGTGCCGATGCTGGTTCCCTGGAAGTGGCTACTGGCCCGGATTCGCAGAACAGAGATGGAATAGGCCGGGCGGAGATCAGGCGTTCAGGTCGTCCAGCAGATCGTCCATGGTCCAGAGACGTTCGGCATCCTCGATCAGCGAATCGACGATAACCGGATGGGCCCTGACCGTGTAGCTGTCGATGAAGGAGAAGGTCGGCCGCAGGGTGCCGGTCTGGTCTTTTTCGACCATATTGGCATCTTCGATGACGGTGATCTCGTCCAGTCGGCCGGTTGCCTCCGGGTGGCGGTAGAGGGGCATGATGTGCTCCTGAAATACGGGCGGTTGAAATTTGGTAAAGGGTTTCAAAGAAAATCACTAATCCTACCAGAAATTACGCAAAACGCGTGCCATTTCCTACCAGAATCTTGGACATCTCTCCTGTTTTTTTATCTATAAATATACTTTTCATGTCGTTTTATCGATTATTTGTCTTTTTTTAGTTCCTTTTCTCCCTTTAGATGCATCCAAAACGGTGAAAGACGCATAAAAAAGGGTTGCAGAGGGGATTGCCTATTGCGAAAAAGTGACTTCTTGCAATAGGATGGGCGGAATTTGCCCGATATGAGACAATTTGTCACCAGTCCTGTCCATGAAAGGTGACAGTGCACCGGTTTTTTGGCCGGCGTTTTGGTGAAATGGCGGCTGCGACTGCCAGCATCGGGTACTTACAAACGCAGAAAGGGCTGATTCCGTTCCCCGGTCTAGGGGAAAGTGAACCAGCCCTCTTTTTTTAGATGATCTCAGTAGGGCCAGATTCGAGGTATGGGCCTTTCGCTTTGCAACTGGTGATCGATCAACTCCCGCCGCACTGTTGCCAGCTCATCTGCGTAGGTGGGATCACTCGCCACGTCCCCGGGCCAGCCGATCCAGGGCGGGTGTTTGGTTGTCGGGGTTGCCGCTGATGCCCAGAGCATCCCAGCGCTGCTGGTCGGTGTAGAGGATGAGAACGTTGGGGCGTTTCACAATGCGATTATCTCCAGATCGAAGCCCTGCAGATCGACCCCTCCCTGACCGTTCTGGACGCGAAAGGTGATTGTGTGATAGCCGAGGTGTTCGGGCCCCGGAGCGGCGGTCAGCAGGCCGGTGTTTGCGTCGAGATGAATGAATGAGGGGGCTTCGTCGAGAAGGAAGCGGGGTTCATCGCCGTCGCGGAAGGCGGAAAAATACCGATGTGGTCCGTCGCTGATGCAACGCAGGTCGCCGGTGGAGCGCAGGGCTTTTATTAGGTAGGTGCACGTCTGCCCGGCCACAGCGTTCTGTGGGGGAAGGGTATGGATGAACGGTCTGGGAGCCTCGACAAAATCGGAAGGACCGCTGCGTCTTCCCTGAGCGTCGACGGCGACAATGCGGTAAAAAGCTCGATTTCCACGATTTTCGGGAATATCGGGGGCGACGACGATCAGACGAGTTTCGTTCGCGGTGGCCAGCAGATTGGCGGGGAAGATTTCCTCCTCCTGGTCGCGACCTGTGAAGACGGCGTATGGCTCGTGGCTGGCGGTGAAGCCGCGTTCGTCACTGCCGTATACCTCGTAGTAATCGACCGGGCTGCCCTGCGGGTTGGGGCGCCAGTTGAGCGCGATGCGGCGCTCTGCCCAGTCGATCTCCAACTGGGGGTCGAGAGGCACGCCCGGTCCCTGCGGGATGAAGCTCCAGACCGGACTCCAGGCTCCCCAGAGGCCGTCGGCGTTGCGAGAGCGGATCTGCCAGTAGTAGGTCTGGCCGGAATTGAGCAGGCCTTCGCAGGGGATGCGCCACTCCGCCTTTCCCGCCGAAGGGGTCTTGGAGATCAGCTTTTCAAAGGTCGGGGAGAGAACGTATTGCAGATCCTCGGTCGGACCTAGATGGAAGTGGTAGTCGGTCGCGTCGGGCACGGCTTCCCAGGAGAAGGTGAACTGCGTGCCGTCTACGTCTGCGCCCGGTTCTGGGAAGAGAGGGTGGGAAGGGGCGAGTGGAGGTGTCGAGTCGTCCCGTTCCAGCCAGGTGTGGGTGATGCGGAGCTGGCGCGAGCCCGGATTTTTGTCGGAATAGCTGATTTCGTTGTCGCCGACTTCCAGCGCCGGTAGGGAGAGGGGGGCCATCTGCAGGTCGATTTCGACAGTGAGGTGAGGGAGAGATTGGCCGACGCCGCGCAGGCGGAGATAGCAGCAATAGGTGGCCAGTCCGTCGTGGGGGAGATGGAGATCGAGCAGACGGTCCTCTTCTTCAGCATCGACGGCCGACCAATGGTCGCCATCGCGGGAGAATTCCAGGGACCAGGAAGCGTCGAGTCCCACGCTGCCGCCGACCATGACATAGGGGGCGGAGAGGCGGTAGACCAGGAGAGATTCTTTTTTTGGGTCGAGTGGGCGGAGACCATTTTCAGTCGCCTGCAGATTGGCCGCCTCTTCAGTCCAGGTAGCAAAGGTCGAATCGAGTCGGGGGACAAATTGGAGTCGGCCGTTGCTCAGACGCGGAGGGCGTCGGCCGTGGCCGTGGTATTTGCCGCGGTCGGACCACTCCCAGGCCAGGGATTCTCCGGGGCGCAGGTCTATCTCCATGCGGTGATCGCCGACAAACGGTCGACCGCCAGACCGTGGGCCGGTATGGACGAAGACGGAGGCGGCCTGCTCACTGGTCCGGCGCTTTTCCGGACTGAGGATGCCGTAGGCGTGGGAGCGCTTCATCAGGTCGTGGTCTCTGGCGATCTCCTCCTCGCCGGCGATGGTCTCGTTGTCGCGCAGCAGCACCAGCAGGTGCTCGTCACTGTCGAGCAGGTGGTAACGGCCATCGTAGAAGACCTCGGTGGTGCAGTGCCCGTGAGGGACGCCCCGGCGGATCTCAAGGCCGGCCGCCTGCCAGAGGTTGGCCACGGTGTATGCCTCGTCCCAGCAGAGGGTGTACCCGTACACGTTGAGCATCTTGACGGTGTCTTTGACTTCGTCGTCGGCGGTGGTGGTGTGATATCTGTGGTGCCGGGCAAACTCCCAGATCGCCCGCGCCTTCTCCGCGTCGGACATTCCTTCTTCCAGAATTTCGCCGAGGATGTCGTCGATGGTGCGCCAGCTGCGTCTGCCGTTGACAACGATCCAGGGAGATTCGACCAACTCGTCGCCGATGTTCTCCATGCGGACGGAGAGGTTCGACTCCCAGGCCTGGTCGTAGCTGCCGTAGCCGATCGGATCGCGGGTGTTGGTTCCATCAGCAGTGCCATTCACGCGGATGCGATAGACATGGCTGGCGGCGGTGATGTTTTCGACGTGTTGATGGGGAGAGGGCGTTTCCCTTTTCAAAGTCGTTCCTCTATTTTTTCAGGAATTCTGGAAGTGTCGTTGCAGCCATGCATCGATGAGGGCGGCACTCTCCTCGGTGTATTCGATATGGGATGCGTGACCGCAGGCGTCGAAGGTATGGAGCTCGGTGTGGGGGATATCCTCTTGAAAACGCAGGGCGAAGAGGGAAGGGATGATGCGGTCCTGCTTTCCCCAGAGGACCAGGGTGGGGCAGTCGATCTGGCTGAATTTTCCGACCAGGGCGGCGTGATCCGGCGGGACGATGTTGCGCGCGGCCAGTTGGAAGGAGCGGACGGTGTCGGGCAATTGTATTATGGCGACAGCCTCTTCGACCAGCGCTTCGGGGATATTATCGGGATCGAAAAAGGTGCGGTGAAAGGAGCCGCGCACCAGCCACTCGAGGATGCCCAGGCGCGCCAGGAGGCCGCGCAGCGGGGTGATTTGCAGCAGGCTGCCCAGACTGCCGGCCAGTTGGCGGATGTAACCGGGGATTTCCTGGGGATACCCGGCCGCGGCGATCAGGATCAGACCGCGGATTTTTTCGGCCTGTGTGGAGCGGGTGAGATAGAGTTGCAGGGCTATGCCCCCTCCCAGGGAGTTGCCGACCAGGATATAGTTGTCCAATCCGAGGCAATCGATGAATTTGCCCAGGAATTCGACGTGCATCGCCGCCGCATAGCGTTCCGATTCCGGACGCCCGAGCAGGGGAGGTTTGCTGCTGCGGCCGAAGCCGATCAGGTCGGGGGCGACGATGCGGCAGGAGTTGCCGAGCTGTCGACAAAGATGGGTCCAGGTCGCCTTGTTGTCGAACAGGCCGTGGAGCAGCAGCAGACAGGGAGCATCCGCTTCGCCGCCGTTGTCCAGGTAGACGACTTCTAGTTCCTCGCTGTTCTGGCGATCAATAATGGCTGTGTGGGTCTGGAAGCCGGGTATATTCATGGGTTCAGATCGTTGTGTAGGGTTACCATAAAATAGTAGATTCCACTGTATTCGCCACGCGACGGAGACAGGAGAGTGAAGATGCAAAAGGAGAGGAGGCGTCCGGGTATGCTGATACCGACGATCATCATGGGTGTGCTGGCCTGCACGCTGCTTTACATAGGGTACTCCCGGGGAGCAGAGGAGCATATCAGCGGTTTGAAGATCGCGTTCGGCACGACCCTTCAGATTCTGCCGCTGTTGATCTGTGCCTTCGTCGTCGCCGGCATGGCGCAGGTGCTGATACCACGGGAGATCGTGGCTCAGTGGGTGGGAGGGGAGTCGGGATTCAAAGGGATCTTGATCGGTGCCGTGGCGGGAGGGCTGGCGCCGGGAGGACCGTATGTCAGTTTGCCACTGGCGGCCGGATTCCTGCGCGCCGGGGCCAGTGTGGGGACGATGGTCGCCTTTCTGTCCGGTTGGGCGCTGTGGTCGGTGGGGCGGTTGCCGATGGAAGTGGGAATCCTGGGATGGAGATTCACCCTCATCCGTTTTGCCTGCACGATCATTTTTCCTCCGATAGCCGGATTGATTGCCCAGTTCTTCTTCTCCGGTTCTGGGCGATAAGTTGCTGAGGGGAACTGCTGGTGGAACGACGGCTGCGGGAATTTGAGGCGATCGATGTGCGGTTTTTCAGGCGGGGCTCTGCCGATCCCGGATGTTGACGAAATGATGTGTAGATAGATGCACACTCCCTGTGGTGTTGTGGGGGTACCGAACTCTGATCCCGGTGCTGAATTCGTTTCTCGGTAAAATCTTAAGTTACAAATTTTTATATAGTTAGATCTTCTGCCCTCGCGTGGTGAAATTCGGGTACAGGCCTTGCTATGTCCGCTGTGGAGGGAAAGGGAAACGGAAAGGGGTTGTGATGGATTCAGCGGAGAGGAGGGCCTTTCGTGTTTACTATCGACAGATTTGGATTGGAAGATGCTTCAGCGCTGGCCGATTTTTTCAACAGTGCGTCAGAAGATAAACGGTTCCCCGCCTTCACGGCATTTCGGGAAGGCGCGGATGATGACAGGGTGGTGACGCCGGCACAACTGTTGGAGGAGCATCTGCAGTCGAACCGCATCGATACCTATCTACTGCGCAGAGATGGAGAGATCGTCTCCACCCTGCAGATCGACGACTCGGATGGGGAACGCAAAATTGCGGTTCTCTCCGGAGTTCAGATAGATTCCCACTCCTTGCGATCGGGGATTTGCAGGCGTTTTTTGAACAATCGCTGGCTGCGGGAGATCTGCCAGAAAAAGTACGAACGGCTCGAGGTGCGAGCGAAGCTGTTCGGCCGCCAGGGGATTTCTCTCGGCAAGAGGGTCGGATTCAGGATGCTACCCGGGGCTTTTCCACGTATGGAGAATTATCTGCCTCTCATCATTCGCCATCCAGCACTATGCGGCTTCTTCGCCCGAAACGATTTTCTTCGCACCCTCCAATCTCCGCAAAATTGCGGCCACGACAGCGACTTGTGCTGCGGGCGAAATCTATTCACCTACCACTGGCGGTCGGGGAATCGGGAACTGCGGGTGAGGGTGGACTGGGAGTTGAAACAGATCGTTTCGATAGAGACGGAGAATTGGCATATTTGGTGCTTTTTGCGGGATGAAACCCCGCATTGCATCTATTATCACCTGAGAAACCCGAAGGACGGAGAGATGGCCTATCGCGTTCAGAGCCCGACGACGCGCAGAAGCCGTTTGCCCCTCTTGCGGCGGCTGCCGGGAGGGCGGTCTCAGTGCGGACATTTCCGTCTGAGCGACGCGGAGGGGAGGCCGCTCGAGTCGATGGTCGTCGATTTCGAACTGGATGGGGTCTCCATCCCCTTCACCTTGAACCAGCGCGGGGAAGGTGGTCAGGTTGGAGGATCAGCGAAGTGGGAGAGCCGATTGGCGGGTTGATTTTTTTCGCGATGGGAAAAGGGGGCGCCGTTTTTTTTCGGCGCCCCCTTTTCTGTACTGACTGGCCTGTATGGCTAACGCGCCAGCAGGATCTTTCTCGTGGTCAGACCGCCGGCGGTGGTCAGCCTGGCGAAATACACGCCACTGCTGGAATCCCGTCCCTGCAGATTGCGTCCGTTCCACTTGAATTCGTAGCTACCGGATGCGAGGTGATCGTCCAGCAGCAAAGCGATCCGCTGTCCCAGAGAGTTGTAGATCTCCAGGCGAACCTGGCCGTCGGTGGGAAGCTGGAAGGAGAGGACAGTGCTGGCGTTGAACGGGTTGGGATAGTTGCGCAGCGCCAGGGAGCGCGGCAGTGCCTGGGCACTCTCTTCCTCAACCGCTGTCACCATGTCGGGGGTGACTAGCTCGATGCCGTAGTTCTCACCCAGGTTGCGGCTGTACTGCTTGTCGATGGCGTTGTTCCAGTGCTCGTGGGTGCCCAGGCTGGTCAACTGAACCCCATCGCCGTTCGGGGCGTACACGTGGCCGGATGGGGGATCGTGAGCCATGGATGCTTCGTGCAGGTAGTTGTCGACGTTGCCGTTGACGTTGAACTGAGTCGGTTCGGTGCGCAGGAAGTCGAGGCCGACCGATTCGATGGCAACTTCATCCTGAGAGAGGAAGATGCTCGAAGCCCAGTCGCCGTTGAAGGGGGCCATTTCCCATTTGAAGGTGTCGTTTTTGTCGTAGTTCTGGCGGCGCTTGGGATACAGCGCGTCGGCGATGAAGAGCAGGGTCTTACCGCCCAGATGCTCGTGACCCATCAGGTCGACCAGAGCGTTGTAGGAGCCCATATCGCGCATGAACGATTCCCATTCGGCGCTGCCGATGTTGAAATCGTGGACGGCGATGTACGGGTGAATTCCGGCCGCTTTGGGGGCGTTCTTGTAGTTGACGAGGTTCAAATCGGAGCGATCGGCGTTGAGGGAGCCGAAGTTGTTCTTGGCGCAGATGGTGACCCCGGCCAGATCGTGGCCTTTCAGCGTGCCGACGTTGATGAAGTAGTCCGCCTCGGTGAGCACGGTCGGGAGGAAGGTCGGGTTGCCGCCGCCCGGTTCCAGGGTCAATTCTTCGGACCAGTGGACCTGGACAGCGGTGTCGCGCACGAACTTTTCGCGACCGTTCTTGCCCTCGAAGTCGACAAAGCGGGAGTTGGGGAATTCCGCTTTGACGGCATCGTAGATGGAGCCGGGGACTGCGCGGGTGGCGTCGTAGAAGGCGATATCCGCATCCGCTACGCCCGCTTCATTGACCAGCTGACGGGCGAAGGCCAGGACCAACTGCGGGGCGGGATAGTGCTGGTTCCCCGCTCTGTACGAGCCTTGATTCAGGTTGAGCTTGATGGCGATTTTTTCGCCCGACTGATAACCAACCGAGCCTTTGCCGCGCTCGGCGTTGAAATGTTTGAACAGCTTGTCCCAGGCTCTGGCGTCAGTGGCGGTGGCAGTCAGAGCGCGCAGCGACTGGGAGAACATTTCACCGATGATGATCGGGTCGGTGTTCTCATCGGTCCACCAGTAGTTGCTCTTGCCGTCCCAGCTGGTGGCGTCGGGATTGTGGGACCAGACCACGCGTCCTGGATGGATGCCCCGACCCTCGCCCATCGGCTGGTTCGGCGCATCGATCGGAATAAAGGGGGCCTCGTCGGCGGCCATCGCCTGCTCGGCCGGGCTGCTGACATAGGTGACGCCCAGGACAATGGCGGCGGTGGCGAAACCGAGCAGGGCTACGGCATAACGAGCCTGGTGCAGCCGCTGATGGGCGTGGCGGAAAAAGGCGAAAGAGGTGGAGATGCCGACCAGCCAGAGGACGAAGCCGGAGGCGATCGGGAAGGCGGCCTGCTGGCAGGGATAGGCCGCCCGGCTGGGCTTGGGAATAACCCTGATCAGGAACCAGGCCAGAGAGACGAGGCCGATGAAGGGGAAAGCCCATTTTTTCCAATTCAGGCCAATTATAAACTTCTTCAGAGCGCGTCTACGGCGGGCCGACTCCATGAATTGACTCCTTCTCGGATGATGTTGAACCTCTTTTGAAATACCCATTTACAATATAGACCTTCATAGACCTTTCCGTAAAGGACAGGAAGAGGTCGGTGCCTACTTCACCTTGCCGCGCCCGGCAATATCCCAGATCGCCTCCACTCTGCCGTCGCGCAGGGCGTAGATCTGGTCGTGCAGGTTCATGGTGGTGCAGCCGTGCCCGGGAATGAATTCCAGCAGATCGCCCACCTCCAGATCGGTGCAGGGACCGGAGATGGTGCGCAGGCGGCCGTGCTCTTCGGAGAGGGCGTGGCACTCCAGATCGTCGCGGCCTTTGACCAGGGGCATGCCATGCTCGGGGGTGATGCACTTGAGGCCGGCATCGGTGATCACCTGCTCGGGAGAGGGGCGACTGGAGATCATGGTGAGAGCGGTCAGGGCGTGCTCGAAGCCGAGGCCGAGTTTGGCGTAGGCCACGTCCATCAGGGCGTAGGAGCCGGCCTGGACTTCGGTGATGCCGTCGAAGCGGGTGGCGATGTAGTAGTCGCCGGTGCCGGAGGAACTGCAGATTTCGACTTCGATTCCCGCCGCCTCCAGGTCGGCGCGAGCTCCCACCAATCGTTCCAGGCATTCGGTGGCACCGGTGTTGCGGGTCTGGCTGTCCTCGATATCGATGATGTGGCCCTCGTAGCCCATGATGCCGGAGAAGCGGAGATCGGGGGCGGCGATGATTTGGCGGGCGAGTTCGACGACGGCGGATCCCGGGGTCAGGCCACAGCGGTTGTGGCCGATGTTGACCTCGACGATGGCGCGCGGAGAAACTCCAGCCGCTGTGGTGGCGGCGGAGATATCGGCGAGATTGGTGGGATGGTCGATGGCGATCATGATATCGCAGCGCTTCGCCAGTTCGACCAGGCGGTGGATTTTGCGTGCGCCGACCACTTCGTTGGCGATCAGGATATCCCGGATGCCGGCGTCGGCCATAACCTCGGCTTCGCCGAGTTTGGCGCAGGTGATGCCGATGGCCCCGGCTGCGAGCTGCTTGTGGGCGATGGCCGGGGTTTTGTGGGATTTGGTATGTGGTCTGAGCTGCTTGCCGGCCTCGCGGAAATGGGTGGCGAGCTTTTCGATGTTGTGTTCGAGAGCGTCGAGGTCGACCAGCAGAGCCGGGGTATCGATCTCGTTGCGGGGCATGCCGATGTAGTCTGCGAATGCGGTCACGTTTTTATCCGATCGTGTGGATGTGTCTGGAAAATCGCGGTGCAGACCGAATGCGAACGCACCGGAGGTTCGCGAACCGAAGCGTTCAGGGCTCATCCCGCTGGGGTTTTTCAGACACGCCCTGTGGCTTTAGAACGACGGCAGGTCTCCCTGTGCGTCGAAGGTCATGTCCTGGGCGGATTCGACGATGGTAAGGTCCTCTCTCTTCTCCACCTCCGGCAGGTAGGCTTCGGAGACCTGCACTTCGGCCAGATCCAGGGTGTTGATGATGCGCACCACTTTGGCGTTTTCCGGTTCGACGAAGCCGACGGTGGTGAGGGCGCATTCTATGCACTTCGCATCGGAATCGTAATAGAGGGGAATGGAGGCGCCCGATGGGGAGTTGCCGGTCATGCAGTTGATGTAGGTCATCTCGCGGTCCATCGCATCGATCGCCTTTTTGTGGGCGTACTCGGCGGTGCCGATGCCGGAGGCATTGCCGTGGGTTTCCTCGGTCAGGCCGCGGACGTAGATGCGGGTGACTTTGGGGTATTCCTTTTCGGCGGCTTCGTGGTCGTGGTATTTGCGACCGACCACGTTGGTGTCCATGCCCGAACCGGAGATGTTCTTGCCGATCTCGTCGAGGATCAGTAGATCGACCTGGTCGAACGGCAGGCGGGGCATCCACTTCTTGGCCAGGATCAGAAGCTCTTTTTCGCGTTCGACGAATTTTTCGGGGGGCACCGCTTCGATCAGGGCGGTCCGGTCATACTGGTTTTCGAGGATCCCCAGTCCCATGAGCACGCCGCAGCGGTCGATGAGTGTCTGGCCGACCGAGCGGATGATCCGGTCGAAGCTGTAGTGGACTATCGCCTTGTGGTAGAGGCTGGCGCCGTGGTGCTTGCCCAGGCCGATGAGCATCATCTTGTGCAGACCGCTCTCGATTTCGCCGACGAAGCCGGTGTGCGGCTTGATGCGGCCGACGACGGCCACGTGGTCCGCTTCGTACGCGTACTTGTCGAAAAAGACGGGGACGCCGTCCTCAGTTTCGCCTACCTGCACGACTTCCATGCTGGCTTTGATCGGGGCGCCGGTGTATTCCTCGGTGACGCCGTAGCGCTCGATAATGGCGCGCTGCTCTTCGGCGACACCGCCGCCGTGGCTGCCCATGGCCGGGACGAGGAAGGGCTCCAGACCGATGTTCTTCAATTCTTCGACCAGGGATTTGATGATCAAGGCGATGTTGAAGATACCGCGGCTGCCCACGGAGATGGCGATGCTATCCCCCTTCTTGGTCTTGGCACCCAGATCGAGTTTAGCGACTTCGGCGCCGATTGCAGCGGGGATATCTTCGAGGGTGGGCGCTTCGAATTTCTGGCGGATGCGCATCATGCGGGGGTAGGGCATGGCGAACTCCTTCATGTAGTGGAATTTGCGTCGGTTTCGGCTGGATTGAATATCGGGAAAATCTCCCTTTGCCTCAACCGCTCATGACAGCGCCCTCCCGAACTGCGCGATTCGGGAGGGCGTTTTTTTGCCAGCTGAATTTGTTTGGAGTCGGTAATTCGAAGATAACTCAGATCGCCTGTTTGAAGATTTCTTCCAGATCCTCCTGCCGGGTCTTGCGCGGGTTGACGGCGACGTTGCCGCTCTGCATCGCCGCCTGGGACATGGCGCGGATGGCGGTGCGTTTGACGCCCAGGGAGCCGAGCTTTTCGGGGATGCCCAGATCTTCGTTGAGCTCGCGGACGGCATCGACGGCCAGGCGAGCGGCTTCGTACAGGTCCAACCCTTCCGTGTCGGCGCCGAGAGCGTCGGCGATGGTGGCGAACTTTTCGGGGCGCGTCTGCAGATTGAATTCCATGACATAGGGCAGCAGGATGGCGTTGGCCAGGCCGTGGTGGACCGCAAAACGAGCGCCGACCGGGTGGGACATGGCGTGCACATTGCCCAGACGGGTCTGCGAAAAAGCCAGGCCGGCGAGGGTGCTGGCGATGAGCATGTTCTGGGTGGCTTCCATCTCGTAGTCGTTGGCGCAGGCGAGGCGGACGTTGTCACCGACTAATTGGATGGCGTTCAGGGCGAGCCCTTCGGTGATCGGCGTGGCGAGCAGATTGATGTAGGACTCCAGGGCGTGGGTGAGGGCGTCCATGCCGGTGGCTCCGCCGATAGAGGGGGGGAGGGCGACGGAGAGTTCCGGGTCGAGAATAGCCGCCTGGGGGGCAATCTTCCAGCTGATCACCGGATCCTTGTTCTGGGTCTTGGGGTTGGTGAGCACGGCAAAGGGGGTGACCTCGCTGGCGGTGCCGTAGGTGGTGGGCAGGCATACCAGGGGAGGAAGGTCGTCGATTACCTTGCCCATTCCCAGATACTGGTCGATGCGTCCGCCGTGGGAGGCGAGCACGCCGATCATCTTGGCCACGTCCATGGGGCTGCCGCCGCCAACAGCGGCGATGCCGTCGCACTTGTCGCGAACGTATTGGCGGTGGCCGGCGCTGATGAAGCGGGAGCGGGGGTCGCCCTGGATGGCGGAGAAGACGGAGTGCGAGAGACCGGCGTTTTCCAGGGTGGCGGTCACGCGGTCGACGATGCCTGCGCCGATCAGGCCGGGGTCGGTGACGACCAGGATCTTGCGGCTATCGGGGAAGCACTCTGCAAGACTGGTGAGGGAACCCTGACCGTAGATGAGCCGGGTGCTGGTGCGGAAGTCGAAGATCGTCTGGAAAGGCATGTTTTTTTCCTCCTGCTCGGGTGGAAGACGCAGGAAAGAAGGAAAATCATACCTCGAGTGTCAAGCGGGTTTTTCGAAACCGATGTGTAGCCAGAGCTCTTCCAGGGCGAAGAGGGTAGGGGCACCGTCGGCGGGTTGGCCGTCGTTGGCCAGGTGGATGTAGGGGATGCCGGCCGCGGCGCTGGCCATGCGGTCGTAGCGGCCGTCGCCGACGAAGCAGGTTTGCTCGGGGGTGAGTTGGAAGCGGTCCAGCGCCAGCTGCAGGAGATCGGGGGCCGGTTTGAGTTGGGCGTCCTCGCGGCTGAGCAGCAGGTCGAATTCCAGATGGAACTTTTCGACGATGTGGTACATGGCGCGGCGGTGGTTGTTGGTTATCAGAGCGAGCTTGAGGGGATGGACGCGCAGGTCGTGGATCAGTTCGGTGGCGCCGGGATTCAGGGCGGCGGCTTCGGCGGCCTGGAACTCTACCTCTTCGACGATTCCCTCCGCTTGCTGGCGCTCAGGAGAGGAGAGGGTTTCGATGTACTCCATGATCGGCATGCCCTCGGGGACGCCGACGCGCTGGCGCAGCGTCGGCCAGTCGATGTGCGGGCGGGTGATGGTGCCGTCCATGTCGAAGAAGATCGCCCTGAGCATGGTCACTCCTGAAAGATGCGGGTGATTTCGTCCGTGGCAAAGGTGGGCAGGGGCATGTGGTGGCCGTCGTGCTCCAGTTGCAGGCCGAAGTCGGACGGGTGTACGGTGCCGATGATGGCGGCGGAAATATTCGCTTCTTCCAGGGCCGCGATGATGCGTCGAGCATCTCCAGCGGCGCAGCCGAGGAGGAGAGCCCCGGAGGAGATGACGCCCAGAGGGTCGAGGTCGAAGGCGGCGCACAGGCGGGCGGATTCTGGAGAGACGGACAGGGCTGAGATGGGGACCTCCAGACCGACATCCGAGGCGGTGGCGAGTTCGAAGAGGCCGGTGGCTACGCCTCCTTCGGTCGGATCGTGCATGGCGGTGACGCGGCCGGCACGGGTGGCGATGCGGGCATCTTTGACGACGCTGATGCCGGGGTTTTCCAGATAGGCAGCGCAGCGGTCGAGGAAGTCCGGGGTAAATCTCTTCTGCAGGAGCTCCTCCCGCTTTTCGCGGGCGATGATGGCGGTCGCCTCGATTGCCAATCCCTTGGTCAGGATCAGGCGGTCACCGGGGCATAGACCCGAGGAGCGGACCAGAGCGGCGGGGGCGACTTCACCGAGCATCTGGCCGACGACGATCGGGCGATCGATGCCGTGGGTAATTTCGGTGTGGCCGCCGCAGACGGCGATGTCGAGCTGCGTGGCCGCCTCGTGGATGGAGCGGAAGATCGACTCTACCTGCGCGGGCTTGGCCTGGCCCTCCGGAAGGAGCAGTGTGGCCATGAAGAAACGGGGCGTGGCGCCCATGGCTGCGATATCGTTGGCGTTGACGTTGACCGCGTACCAGCCGATGGCGTCGGTCGCAAAGGTTATCGGATCGGTTTTGGCCACCAGATAGCGATCGCCAAAGTCGATGACCGCGGCGTCCTCGCCCAGGGCCGGGGGGACGATCAGGCGCGGATCCTGGTCGGTGTAGTCGCGGATGAAGCGGGAGAGGATGCCGTGGGGCAGCTTGCCCGGAGGAAAGGATTGCTGGTTCATGAAGTGGTTTCGAAGTAGGCGCGGATGGATTGGGCAAGGGCGGGGATGCTGCTTTCGTCGGGGAGGATGGCGGCGGTGAAACCGATCTCCTCGACGGCGTGCGCCGTGGTCTTGCCGATGCAGGCGATGGCGACCTGCGACAGGATGCGGTGGGTGCGCTCTTCGCCGAGTACGGCGGTGAAGTTGGCGACGGCGGACGGACTGGCGAAGAGGACGGCGTCGAGCTGTTCTTCCGCCAGGGCTGGAGGAATTTCGAGCGTTGCCGGATCGGGTGAACGGTTTTCGTAGGCGGTGATACGGGTGACCTGCGCTCCCCGCTGCTCCAGTTTTTCGACCAGCTTCGAGCGGGCGAGGGAGGAGGCGGGGAAGAGGATCTGGCTGCCCTCCACGGGAATTTCAGCGAAGGCGGCGATCAAGCCATCCTGAGATTGGTCTGCGGGGATCAGATCCGGCTCGATGCCGCGATCTCGGAGCTGGTCTGCGGTCGCCTGGCCGACGGCGGCAATGGAGCAGCCGGCGAAGGCACGGGCGTCGCAAGAGCGTTGGCGCAGTCGAGAGAAGAAGAAGTCGACGGCGCTGGGGCTGGTGAACAGGATCGAGGAGAACGAGGAGAGACTGTCGATGGCTCCGTCGAGGGCAGAACAGTCGTCCGGGAGCTGCAGGTCGATGAGCGGCAGCAGGGAGACTTCGGCGCCGTCCGCTTCGAGAAGATCCACGAGCGGGCCGGCCTGTTCCCGCTGGCGGGTGACCAACAGCCGTTTGCCGAAAAGAGGTCTGCTCTCGAACCAGTTCAACTGCTGGTGCAGATGGACTACTTCGCCGATGAGGATGAGGGCTGGAGATTCGGCCTTCTGAACGCGCATTTCCTCTTCGATGTGGACCAGATCGGAGACAATCGTTCGCTGAGCGGGATAGGTGCCTCGCTCGATAGCGGCGACCGGGGTGGCAGGTGGACGGCCGTGGGCGAGAAGCTGCTGAGCTATTTCGCCGATCTTGCGCACCCCCATAAAGATGACCAGGGTGCTGTCGAGAGGGGCGAGTTGGCTCCAGTCGATCGAAGGAGCCGGTTTGTTCGGATCCTCGTGCCCAGTGACCAGCACTGCCGATGCGGCCAGGCCCCGGTGCGTCAGGGGGATGCCGGCGTAGGCGGGTACGGCGGCAGCAGCCGATATTCCGGGGACGATTTCGAAGCGGATGCCGGCGGCGGCCAACTGCATCGCCTCTTCCGCGCCCCGGCCGTAAATGCAGGGATCGCCCCCTTTGAGGCGCACGACTTTTTTCCCCTCGCTGCCCTTGGAGAGGAGGAGCGCGTTGATCTCTTCCTGGGAATGGCTTCTGCGGCCACCCTGCTTGCCTACATAGATCTTTTCACAGGTGGGGTCAGCAAGATCGAGAAGGCGATGGTTGAGGAGTTCGTCGTAGAGGAGGACATCCGCCTGCCGCAGGCAATGGGCGCCTTTGACGGTGAGCAGGGAAGGGTCACCAGGGCCGGCGCCGACGATGTACACGCAACCTGAAGAGGGAGAGCTCATTGTGATTCCAGATCGGTCAGAATATCGTCGGCCCCCTGAGCGCGGAGCTCCGCTGCCAATTCCTCTCCCAGAGCTTCGGCGTTTCCGATGGGGCCGCTGATCGTAGCGCGGAGCAGGCGGGTGCCGTCCGGGCGGCCCACCAGACCGTCGAGGTAGAGGGCGCCGTCCTGTAGTCGCCCCCAGGCGGCAATGGGGGCGTGACAGCCACCCTCCAGGACGCGCAGCAGGCTGCGCTCGGCGGTGACCGAGGCGGAGGTGGGAGGGTGATCGAGAACTTCGACCAGAGGAAGCAGATCGCTGTCGGCGCGCATCTGCAGACCCAGGGCGGCCTGGCCCACGGCGGGCAGGAAGCAGTCGATTTCCAGGTACGCTCCGATGCGATCCCCCCAACCCAGGCGGTGCAGACCGGCGGCGGCCAGCAGGGTGGCGTCGTATTCTCCCCGATGGACCTTGTCGATGCGGGTATCGAGGTTGCCGCGGATCTCGCGCAGCTCCAGGTCTGGACGCAGGGCGAGCAGCTGGGCGCGCCGGCGGAGGCTGCCGGTGCCCAGGACGGCCCTCTGAGGGAGTTTTCCCAGACTACAGTTCGATGGCGTGATGAGCGCGTCGCGCACGTCCTCGCGTGGAGGGTTGGCGACCAGTTCCAGGTCTTCGTGAAAGCGGGTGGGCAGGTCCTTGAGGCTGTGGACCGCCAGGTCGATGCGGCGCTCCAAAAGAGCGTTTTCGATCTCTTTGGTGAAGACGCCCTGGCCGCCGAAGCTGCGCAGCGCACCGGTGGCGACGTCACCCTTCGTCTGGATGATGTCGATGGTGACTTCCAGATCGGAGTGGCGTTGCTGGAGTTGGTCGCGGATCATGCGCGTTTGGGTCAGTGCCAGCTGGCTGCCGCGGCTGCCGATGACGAGTTTCAATATGATTTCCCGTGAGGCGAGAGGTGGGTGTTTTTTGCCGCTCCTCAATATAGGGAAAGAACAGGAGGGAGCAACGGGTAAGGAGAGTGGAGAAGGGGTTTGGAGAAGGATGTGGAAGGCCGGAGATAAAAGGAGAACTGCGGATGAATCCGTCAGCTTCTGGGGGCCGGTATGCAGATTGAAGCGAGGGGGAGATCGAGTTTCCCTGGCGAACGTGAAATTCTTTATTTTTTTGAATAGAAAAAGACAGGGAGAATTCCATCCGGAGCAACCGATGGAGCGAAGCGCGCTCAAACTGAACGAGTGGCAAGCCCGGTTTCAGATTGAATTCGCCCCACCGGAGATGGAGCCTCCCTGTCTTTTGCGCCTCGGATGAGAGTGTTGTTCATCCGAGGCTTTCTGCGTTTCCGGCAGAAGGATCACGTTGCCGGATTTTTTTCTCAGGGGTTTCCGATACCAGGAACTGTCCAGGCATTGCTGCTCTGTGGAACAGCCTCCCGGTTGTCGGTGAACCTGTGAAGTTCCCCCTAACTCCTTTTTAGATGTCGTAGTAGAGGGAGAACTCGTAGGGATGCGGGCGCAGGCGGATCGCATCCACCTCGTTTTCGCGCTTGTAGCTGATCCAGGCCTCGATCAAGTCGGTGCTGAACACGTCTCCCTGGAGCAGGAAGTCGTGATCCGCTTCCAGCGCATCGAGGGCGGCGTCAAGCGAACCGGGCGTCTGCGGCACCTGTGCCGCCTCTTCCGGAGCCAGGTCGTAGATGTTCTTGTCGAGGGGCTCGCCCGGATCGATCCGATTCTGGACGCCGTCGAGACCGGCCATGAGCATGGCGGCCAGGGCCAGATAGACGTTGGCGCTGGGATCGGGGCAGCGGAACTCGATCCGTTTGGCCTTGGGCGACTGGGAGTACATCGGGATGCGCACGGCGGCGGAGCGATTGCGCTGGGAATAGGCCAGATTGACCGGAGCCTCGTACCCGGGGACCAGCCGTTTGTAGGAGTTGGTCGTCGGGTTGGTGAAGGCCAGAAGGGCCGGGGCGTGCTTGAGAATGCCGCCGATGTAGTGCAATGCCATGTCGCTCAGGCCGGCGTACCCGGAACCGGCGAACAACGGCTTGCCGCCCTTCCACAGACTCTGGTGGGTGTGCATGCCGGTGCCGTTGTCCTCGAACAGGGGCTTGGGCATGAAGGTGGCGGTCTTGCCGTGTTTGTTGGCGACGTTCTTGACGATGTACTTGTAGAGCATCATGCCGTCGCCGCAGGTGAGCAGAGGGCTGAAGCGGATGTCGATTTCGCACTGGCCGGCGGTGGCGACCTCGTGGTGGTGCAACTCGATATCCAGGCCGCTGTCGATCATGGTCTGGACCATTTCGGAGCGGATGTCCTGCAGCGAGTCGGTCGGCGCGACCGGGAAGTAACCGCCCTTGAAGTCCGGCTTGTAACCCAGGTTGGGCCCTTCGTCCGTGCCTGCGTTCCAGCGACCTTCCTTCGAGTCGATGTGGTAGAATCCCTCGTTGGTGCTCTGGCCGAAGCGGATGTCATCAAAGATGAAGAATTCGGCCTCCGGGCCGCAGAAGGCGGTGTCGGCCAGGCCGGTGGATTTGAGAAAGGATTCGGCGCGCGCGGCGACGCCGCGCGGATCCCGGGCGTAGTCCTGGCGGGTGATCGGATCCTGGACGGAGCAGACCAGGGAGAGGGTGGGCGCCTCCATAAAGGGGTCCATCATCGCCGTAGCGGGATCGGGGATGACCAGCATGTCGCTTTCGTTGATCGCCTGCCAGCCGCGGATGGAGGATCCGTCGAAACCGAGCCCGTCGGTAAAACAGTCTTCACTGAAGTGGGCGATCGGGATGGTGAAATGCTGCCAGACACCGGGGAGGTCGATGAATTTGAAGTCGACGAATTTTACACCCTCTTTTTTCGCCTTATCGACGACCGATTTGGGGGTCGGTCCGGTGGCTTTTCTGACTGCTCCTTTTTTTGCTGCGGGTCGCTTTGCCATTACTGCTTGCTCCTTCGTATGGATTGGAATGAATGCGGGGGTAGAACTTGAGGGACGCGCTCCCCGCGGCGCGCCTCCGAATGTGATTTTCTACAGGGCGGCGTCTCCGGTTTCTCCGGTGCGGATGCGGACGGCTTCGCCCACGGGCAGGACGAAGACCTTGCCGTCGCCTACCTTGCCGGTCTTGGCCGCCTGGACAATGGCATCGACGGCAGGGTCGCGGTCGGACTCCTTGACGATGACTTCGATCTTGATCTTGGGCACGAAGTCGATGCGGTATTCGGCACCCCGGTAGACTTCGCGGTGGCCGCGCTGGCGACCGAAACCACGGATCTCGGTGACCGACATGCCGGCGATGCCCAGGTCGCCCAGCCCTTTCTGTACCTCTTCGAGGGCCGACGGGCGCAGGTATGCTTCTATCTTATACATCTTTTTCTCCGTCTTCCCTTTTTAGTTGTTGATGTGTTGGAAATCGGCGTAGGCCGGCTGTCCGTGTTCGCCCAGATCCAGGCCCTCGTCCTCCTCTTCTGCTCCGACGCGGATGCCGATAGTGTATTTGATGATCAGCACCAGGATACTCGAGGCGATGAAGGCGAAGAGGGCATAGGTCAGGGTGCCGAAGACCTGGATACCCAGGCTGTGTGCCGGGTTGGTGCTGAAGAGGCCGACGGCGACCGTGCCCCAGATGCCGCAGATACCGTGGACCGACACCGCGCCGACGGGGTCGTCGATCTTGGCGTGGTCGATGAAGACGATGGCAAAGACGACGACAATGCCGGCGATAGCGCCGATGGCGATGGCGCCTATCCAGGTGACCGAATCGGCCCCGGCGGTGATGCCGACGAGCCCGGCTAGTATGCCGTTGAGGGCCATGGTGATATCCGGCTTCTTCAAGTAGAATGAAGAGGTGAAGATAGCGGCCAGGCATCCGGCGGCGGCGGCCAGGGTAGTGGTGACGAAGACCAGGGATACCTGGCCCGGATCGGCGCTCAGCACCGATCCTCCGTTGAACCCGAACCAGCCGAGCCAGAGGAGGAAGACGCCGATGGTGGCCATCGGCATGCTGTGCCCGAGGACCGGCCTGATCTCTCCTGTCGGCGTGTATTTACCCAGGCGCGGTCCCAGGAAGAGGACGGCGGCCAGGGCGGAGAATCCGCCAAAGGCGTGGACGATGGAAGAGCCGGCGAAATCGTGAAAACCCATCTGGTCGAGCCAGCCGCCGCCCCATTTCCAGGAACCGGCGATCGGATAGAAGAAGGCGACCAGAATGGTGGCGTAGATCATGAAGCCGTTGAGCTTGACGCGTTCGGCCACGGCACCGGAGACGATAGTGGCGGCGGTGGCGGCGAACATCGCCTGGAAGATGAAGTCGGACCAGTAGGTGTAGTCGGCATAGGCCGAAGTCATGGTGGCCACGTCGTCGAGGGCGGGTGAAGCCAGGGGACCGCCGATGGCCAGAAAGCCGTTGAAATCACCGGGATACATGGTATTGAATCCGGTCAGGGCGTAGGTGATCAGGCCTGTAGAGATGATGAAAAGGTTCTTGAAGAGGATATTGACAGTGTTCTTCTGACGGGTGAGACCAGTCTCCAGCGTGGCGAATCCGAGATGCATGATGAAGACCAGGGCGGTGGCGATCAGGATCCACAGATTGTCGACCATGAACTTGGGATAGGCGATGGTGGCACTGTGGAAAGCCTCCATCGATTTGATTTCCTGGCCAACCACCTGTGCCGCCCCGCCGAAGATCAGGACGAGCAGGGTCCAGATGGCGAAGTTGCTCCTCAATTTAGACATTTCCTTCTTTCCGTATGAATGGAATTTCGAGTTTTTGCCGTTTCACTCCTGATGAGTGCCGATAAAAAAAGAGCGCGCTGTTATCTGTTAAGCAATGGGTATGCCAGATCTTTCCCAATGGAATGTTGCTGTCTTATGTCTATATTTTATAATAGCATACGGAAATCAGGGAGCCATAAAAGACGCGGAGAGTTTATTACAAAAATGGTTCTTTTCGATTTGAAAATAACAATATTGTTATTTTTTTGATTTTGAACCTGGCCTGAGATGTAACAAATCCAGGGGAACTCCTCCAGACGAAGGCTCTCAGTTGGGGGGATTGTTCTCAGAATCCGGGGGCAGGTGTAGGAAATGAGAGGGGGGAATTTGATGGAATCTCATTTCAAAGGGAGAATATGATGCTATGTTACAAAATTGTCATTTATTGAGAGCCAGGTTTTTTTTGCTCGGTCTGGAATTGTAAATAGAAAGAGCCGGAGCGGTATAGCTCCGACTCTTTCTATCGTTATGGTTGAATGGCGTGAATGCTCTAAAAGCTCTTGCCGAAGACCAGGAAAATGGTCTCCTTGTCGGGGTTGAGGATATAGGAGGCGAAATAATCGTCTTTGGCCAGATTGACGGCCAAATTGACCAGCATGGGATCGGTATCGGTGGTATAGGCGCCATTGCCCAGGCCGGCGGCCAGGCCGACCTCGATGCCATCCATCTCGCCCAGACCGTAGCCGGCTTCTAGATAAAAGGAATCTTCCCCGTCTCCGAGGAAATTGAAAGCGCCCATCAGACTCATCGGTCCGGTTGTGAAGGAGGCGCTTACTTCCAGGATGTGTATGCCATCCTCGTCCTTGTAGTTGAAGAAGTCGTTTTCGACACCAGTGGGAAAGAAATAATCGGTGATCGTGACGCCCACGGGACCGGCGGAAAAGCTGACGTAGATGTCGTTTTCGTTGGCGCCGGAGCCGGAGAGAGCCCAGGACGACCAGGCGCCGATTTCGATAGCCCCTGTGCTGTAGGCGATGCCGGGCTGGACGCTGACCGCATCGCCAAAGTCGGTGCCGCGCCATACGTAACGGCTGACCAGATCCGACCCGAAATTGATTTCGGCATGAGCGGTGGAGGACAGGAGGGTGACGGTGGCCAGCAGGACTGCGCCGGAGAGGAATTTCTTGATCAAGGTTTGGCTCCTTTGGATGCTAAGGTGAATTCGGCCCCAATGCCGGTTGCAGAGATTTCCTGTAGATCATGCTTCGGTCTTAGCAAGAGGAATGCCAGAGGGGAAAACCGCAGAGAATGAAGATAATAGGGTATTGAAAATAAAAGAGATGTGCCCTGCTGAGGGATGATGCAAAGAGATCGGAGGGGAAGCCATAAATGTAGTTTTTATTGAAAATAACTACAAATTTGTCGCAAATGAATTTTATTTTTTGTAGTGTCGGGGTTCGATTTCCAGCTTTTTCACTCGATAGGTGAAAATGCGGGTGGTGGTGCCGAGAACGCGCGCCGCTCTGGCCATGTTGCCGCGCGCGTTCTTCAGGGCCTCGATCAAAATTTCCCGCTCATAGGAAGCCATGAGCATGTCGAAGGAGCCGGAGACCGGCGTGTCGGTGGCATCGGCGGTCTGCAGGGAGGGGGGAAGATGGTGGCCGTGGACGACCCCGTCGTTGCTGAGGATGACCGCTCTTTCGATGCAGTTTTCGAGCTCGCGCACGTTGCCGGGCCAGTGGTAACTCATCATCATGTCGATGGCGGGAGTGGAGATGCGCTTCATCTCCTTGCCGTGACGGCGGGCGTATTTCTCCAGGAAGTGGTCGGCCAACTGGAGGATATCGGATTTGCGCTCTCGCAAGGGAGGCATGAAGATGGGGAAGACATTGAGTCGATAGAACAGGTCTTCCCTGAAGGTCCCTTTGGCGACTGCCTGCTCCAGGTTGACGTGGGTGGCGGCGACAATGCGGACCTCGATCTGAATCGGTTCGCGGCCACCCAGGCGCTCTATTTCCCGATTCTGGATGACGCGCAGCAATTTGACCTGCACTGCGGGGCTGAGTTCGCCGATTTCGTCGAGGAAGATAGTGCCGCCGCTGGCGCGTTCGAAGCGGCCGGATTTGCTCGATGAGGCGCCAGTGAAGGCGCCTTTTTCGTATCCGAACAACTCGCTCTCTATCAGGGTTTCGGGGAAGGCGGCGATGTGCACTTTGACAAACGGCTTGTTGGCACGCAGACTGTTGAAGTGCAAGGCATCGGCGACCAGTTCCTTGCCTGTGCCGCTTTCGCCGCGCAGCATGACGGTGGCATCGCTGGAGGCGACCTGGCCGATGAGTTCGCCGATCTCCTGCATGGGGCGGGAGTTGCCTATCAGATTGGTAGGGTGGAAGCGTTCGCGCAGCTCCTTTTGAAGACGTTGATTTTCGTCGAGTAACTTGAATTTCTCTTCCTGCGCCCTCTTGCGGGCGGCCACCGCCTGTCCGATCATGGTGCCGACGATCGACAGCAGGCGAACGTCTTCCTGGAGCAGGATGTCGCTCTCATAGGGAGTATCGATGCTCAGGGTGCCGACGACCTGCTTCTGCAGAAGGATGGGCACGCAGATAAAGGAGGTGTGGGACTGGCCGCTCCGCTTGCGGGCCCCGGTCCGATTGAGAAATAGGGGTTCACTGCTGATGCGGGGCACGATTACCGGCTTTCCCGAGTCGACCACGCGACCGGTGATGCCCTCGCCGATCTTGTAGCGCCCCCGCTCAATCTCCTTTCTGGAGAGCCCGTAGGCGATATCGACGGCCACCTGGCCTTCTTCCTGATGCAGGAGGCTGATCGTGCCCAGATACATTTCCATCCGGTCGCACAGGAGCTTGAGAATATCGTGCAATGCATCTTCGAACTGGGTCGCTGTGCCCAGCAGTTGGCCGATTTCGTGCAGCGCTGCCATCTGGCGCTGTGCATTTTCTATGTTGTTTTTAGCGGACATGGAGGAGCCTTTTGGAAGAAAAAAGACAATACTGTTGTTATTTAAGAAATAAGTGACAATAATGTAGTTAATATTTGGGGGCCAGCAAGCGAGAATCTGAAAAATGGAGCTGCGTAGAGTGTGGGGAAGGGATTTGACAGAGAGACTGATACAGGATATCATACCCTTAAAATTCGGAATGAGGACGACTCCGAGGATTTTTCGGGGGAGCCGATAACCTTCGGGAAGAGAAGGATGAATCAGGATATCAGTGAACTGCTGCAGGCCTGGGAGTTCGATCCCGAGGCCAATGTGCGCAAGATTAGAGGCGACGACGGGGTGGAGAAGATGCAGGTGCGGGTCGATCAGGGTGCTTTCCAGGGAATTCTGCAGGTCAATCTCGACGGTCGCCCGGACGGCCGCAGGCCGCACGGGATGGACTATGCGCTGGACTATTTTCGCAGTCTTCTGGAGCAAAGCGGTTACGAAGGGGAAAAGCGGGAGTTTTCTCTGGATAAAGAAGCCTGTCAGGAACTGTTCGACGAGGGTTCGCGGGTATACGGACGCTACATCTTCCTGCTCCAGTTGAAGGATTACGATAGGGTTATCCGCGATACCGAACGAAATATGGAGCTCTTTCGCTTCGTCAATACCTATGGCGAAGAGGAAGAGGACCGGCTCAATCTGGAGAAATGGTGGCCCTATATTCTGCGCATCCACGCCGTAGCCGGCGCCATGAAAGCGACCGAGGAAGAGGATTTCGACGGTGCTCTGGCGATCGTCGAAGAGGGGCGGGAACAGATCAAAAATCTGTCCGAGGTGGAGGCGGAGGAATTTTTCGTCGAACTCGAACGCTCCCAGCAGGCGCTGGACGAGTTGACAGAGGAACTGCGCAGCAAAAAACCGCTCAGCCAGAGGGAAATCCTGGAACAGAGGCTCCAGGAGGCGATCGACAGCGAGGAATTCGAGAGGGCTGCGGTCATTCGCGACGAATTGAAAAAGCTGGAAGAATCCGATCCGGCGTCTTCTGGTTAGGAGAATTGACGAGATGGCAAAGGAGCGGATTCAGAAGGGACTCGGGGGAGAGGAGCTATCCCCCTGGCACAAGGTAGCGGTGCTGATGGTGGCGCTGGGGGAGGAATTGTCCGGAGAGTTGATGCGCCACTTCGGGGAGGAGGAGATCGAATCGGTTACCCAGGCGATCGCCGATTTGAAGAATATTCCCACGGCGTTGCAGGATGCGGTGCTGCTGGAATTCGAGGAGGTGCTGAATCGGGAGGGGGGAACCGCTCAAGGAGGAATAGAGTTCGCCCGCCGATTGCTGGAACAGGTGCTGGGACCGGAACGGGCGAAGGAGATGCTCCAGCGGACGGGCAAAGGGGAGTCCGCCAGTTTCAAGCTGCTCAGGAATGCCGACCCCGAACAGGTGGCTCCCTTCCTGTCCCAGGAGCATCCACAGACGATCGCCCTCATCCTATCGCAGCTGGAGCCGGCTCAGGCGGCCGGCATCCTGGAGCATCTGCCCGGACGCCTGCAGGCCGAGGTGACGCACCGCATCGCCACCCTGGAGCGGATTCAGCCGGAGGTGTTGGAGGAGGTGGAGAAGAGCCTGGCGGCCATGTTGCAGGATGTCCTGAGTGGAAAGCGGGAGGTGGGGGGCAGCAAGGTGGTCGCCGATATCCTCAATCTGACCGGTGCCAGCGTGGAGAAGGGGATCCTGAATCAGATCGATACCCAGGATCCGGAGATGGCCGAGGACATCCGCAATCGCATGCTGACGTTCGACGACCTGGGCAGTCTGGACGACAGGGCGATGCTGCTGGTGCTGGGGCAGATCGAACTCCCCGATCTGATGGTCGCCCTCAGAGCTGCCGACAAGGGGGTGAGGGACCGTTTTCTCTCCTCCATGTCCGAGCGGCGCCGCGCTCGACTGCTGGAGGATATGGAGGTGATGCCGGCGGTGCGGTTGAGCGAGGTGGAAGAGGCGCAGATGCGCATCGTGCGCCAGGTGCGCCAGTTGGAGGAGCAGGGGGCGATACAGATTTCCAAGACGAGCGAGGACGATCCCTACGTATGATGCTGAATTAGTTGGAAATCAAGCGGGTCGAACCAAAAAAAAAGAGGAACCGATCCGAGCGGCGAAGAGCCGTCCGGGTCGGTTCCTCTTTTGGGGTTGATACTCAGCTGCGTTTCAGGGCTTCACCGCCGCCAGCGCCTGGGCGCAGTCGTCGTGGACGCTGCAGCTCTGCAGCAAACCCATGATGCGAAAGGTCTTGGCGATGGTGGGCGTCACCTGGCAAAAGGCCAGCCTGCCGTCGAGAGGCTTCAGCTTCTCGATCAACTCGATGAGGATGGAGATGCCGACGCTGTTGACGATGCGACATCCCTCCAGGTCGAGGACGAAGCGGACGATGCCCTCTTCGATCATCTCGTTACAGCTGTCGGCGATCTTCTCGCCGCCGGTGTTGTTGATATAGCCGACGATGGTCAGTATGCCGATTCCATCCTCGCGTTGCACTTTCAGGTTCAGTGACTCTGCCATACCTCTGCCTTGCTCGCGTTAAGTATCTATACCGGTGTTTGCCCAGGTCGGGCAGCGTGGGGATGCGATGCCTCACGCGCAGTGCTAACGATATTTGACCAGCGTGATCTTGGTGCCGTTCTGGTCCGATTCCAGATCGACTTTGTCCATCAACTCTTCCATCAACTGCAAACCCCAGCCGCGTTTGCGCTGGCCGCTCTCGTGGCGCTGCTGGTGTTTGTCGCGCACGGAATCGACGTTGAATCCCTGCCCCCTGTCCGAGATGACGATGGTGAGCGCCAAGTCGTCGACTTCGAAATCGATCTGCAGGCGGCCGTCTTTGCTCTGGCTGTGCTCGATGGCGTTGATACAGGCTTCGATCAGTGCCATCTTGACCTCTTCGATTTTGTTCTCGTCCAGGTGCATGAAGCTGCCCACGGCGGTAGCGGTTTGCGTAGCCGTCAGCTCCATATCCGGAACCAGGGGTATGCTGAGGTCTATCTTTGCGGAGCGATCCTCCATAGAGCTGACTTCCTCCTCTGCGGGCGGTGGTGGGCGTGTGCCCGGCAGCCCGATCAGCTGATACGTCTCGATAGGGTTGTCGATATTCTTGAAGCGCTGGCGGCCGGCGTATTCGAAATCGTACTCGCTCTCCAATGTCTCGTGCAGGCGCGAATCGACCAGGATCTCTCCTCCTCGCGCGCGGTCGGACAGGCGGGCGCCCAGATTGACGCTGTCGCCGATCACGGTGTATTCCATACGACTGAGGGAACCGATGAAACCGACCCCCACCAGACCCCGACTGATGCCGATCTTGATCCCCAGGGAGAGCTGGTTGTCCCGGTTGAAACGCTCCATCTCCTCGCGAATGGCCAGGGCGCTCTGGGCGGCGCGAAGGGTGTCGTCGGGAAAGGAGATGGGCGCGCCGAATACCGCCAGGAATCCATCCCCGGTGTACTTGTCCAGGGTGCCGTTGAAGGCAAATATAATGTCGACCAGGCGGGTGAAACAGTCGTTGAGCAGGCCGACCATCTCCTCCGGGCCGATCTGTCCCAGCAGCTTGGTCGAGCCGACCAGGTCGGCGAAGAGGATGGTGACTTCCCGCAACTCTCCGCCCAGGGCGGGCTGAGAGTCGGCTTCCAACAGAAGGTCGACGACCTGCTCGCTGGCCAGCTGCCTGAACATGCTGCGGATGCGGTGCTGTTCGGTCAAATCCTCCAGAGCGATGACCTGCCCCTGCATCTCTCCCTGCTCGTTGCGCAGCGGGGAGATGCGGGCATTGAGCTGCAGGTCTTCCTTGTGGACCAGTTCGGCCGGGATGTAGCGATCTCTGCCGTCCTCGAGCGAGGCGCGGATGGCGTCGGCGATGGCGGGGCAATCGTAGAGTTCGAACAGATCGGGACAGGAGGAACCGATATAGGTAATTTCGTCGCGGAAGATCCCCTCGACCGCCGGATTGACGCGCACGATCATGCCGTCGAGATTGGTGGAGATGACGCCGTTGGCAATGCTGCTGACAATGCTCTGGTTGAGGTTTTTCTCCTCGACCATGCTGCGGTACAGGCGGGCATTGGCCAGAGCGGTGCCCGCCTGACGACAGGTCAGTTCCAACAGGTGACCGTCCACATCGCTGAAGGCCTGGACTCCCTGTCGCGTCTCCTTGTCGATGACGCCGACAAATCCCTCTTCGCCGACCGGGACGACCAGCATGAAACTGCCTTCGAAGTTGGGGGGCAATTCCTCGGGGTCGAAGTAGAGAGGGTCCTCACCGCCCATAACCTGGGTGAGTTTTTCGTACAGAGGAGGGGCGCGCAGGAGCGCGATTTGTTCCTCTTCCAGACCGGCGTGCTGAACGGGCGCAAACAGCTCTCCCTCCTCTTCCTGAAGGAAGAGAAAGCCGCTGCGAGCGTCGACCATGGCCACGGCCAGAAACAGGAATTCGCCTATGATCTCCTCCACCTGAAGAGAGGCGCCCAGGTTGAGGCCCGCCTGATACAGGGTCTCCAACTGGACGATCTTCTGGTTGAGGAGAAAGTTCGATTCCCGCAGATCGCGAGCGAGTTGCTCGGTGCGATCTTCAGAAGCGGGTGGCGGTGAAGGATGTTCGCTCATCGGCTCTGGGGGTCAGGAGGAATGCGCCTCTCCACCATAAGTACCGACCCGGCATTTGTCAATCTCAATTTACATCCCTATGTACCGGAAATAACAGGAGCTACGGTCCGATATCAAGAGGGAGAAATGGTTTCGACGATACCGTCGAGAAGGGCATCGATTCGGGTTTCGACGCGGATCAGGGGGCGGTGATGAGGGCGCAAGAAGCCCTGCTCCACGGCGTGATCGAGGAAGGCGAGCAGACGGTCGAAGTAACCGAGGGTGTTGAGCAGGGCAACCGGTTTGCGGTGGAAGTCGAGCTGAGCCCAGGCGACCGCCTCGAAGAGCTCTTCCAGGGTGCCGTAGCCGCCGGGTAGGGCGACGAAGGCCTGGGCGCGTTCGGCCATGGTCGCCTTGCGCTGGTGCATGTCGTCAACGACGACGAGTTCGTGGATGGCCTGGTGTCCGAGTTCCCTCTCTTCCAGGGCACGGGGAATGACGCCGACGACTTCTGCGCCGTGGGCCAGGGCGGCATCGGCGAGCGAGCCCATGAGGCCGACATTGCCCCCTCCGTAGACCAGTCCCAGGCCGCGCTTCCCCAGCGCTGTACCCAGTTCTACGGCCGTTTCGCGATAGGTGGGATGGTGGCCGGTCTGAGAGCCGCAGTAGACGCATACTTTAGGAGACATGGTCGGTCCATCGAGTGGGGGTAGAGTGGGGACAGGAGAAGAGAGACCGGGAAGATCATCCTACTTTCGCGAGCAGGCGCTGATACGCCAGGTTGATCTCCTGCATGAGTTCGTTGTCTCCCTCGCTGCGGTCCGGATGGAAGGCGAGGGCCAGTTCGCGATAGCGCTGGCGGATCTGTTCGAGAGTAGCGTCCTGCGGAAGGTCGAAGAGCTGGTGGTCGGGGTCCGGAGGAGGGGGTGTATCCCGATCTTCCTCCAGGCTTTTTGCGTAGCGGTCGAAGAAGGCCCGCCGCTCGCTGCGGGGCAGGGCGGCGAACTGTTTGACCTGATCCACGCTGGTGAAGAAAGACCAGAGCCCGAGTTGGTGGATGCGTTTCAGGTCCTCCCGACCCAGGAGGTCTTCCATGCACTCGTAGAGATTTTGATAGGTTTTACGGCGTTCTCGGGATTTGGCCATGACACCGGACGAGCCCCGCGGAGCGCCGGATTTTCGCGCGGAAAACCCGGCGCTCCTCAGTAGCGGTTGTGGCGCAGCTTGTTTCGTCTGGAGCTCAAGTTCTTAACGCTGCCAGAGGCGCTCTTCTTGCGCCACTGAGCGATCAGAACCATCGACCACAGCACCATGCCGATCAGCCCCAGCAATTCGGTCGACATCAGTAGACTTCCGTTTCGTCGACCAGGGAGAGCAGCACCTGATAGCGGGCCGGATGCCGGAGCTTGCCGAGGGCGCGCTCCTTGAGCTGGCGCACCCGTTCGCGCGTCAGGCCCATCAGGCCGCCGATCTGCTCCAGGGTCAGCGATTCGCTGCCGTCCAGGCCGAAGTAGAGGCGGATGATCTTCAGCTCGCGGTCGTCCAGATTGGTGAGCACTTCTTCCAACTGTTCGCGCGCCGAATTGCGCAGCACGTCCGCGTCCGGCGTCTCCTGATTGCCGTCGGCCAGGATGTTGATCAGGCTGCGCTCGTCATCCTCTTCGAACGCCTCGTCCAGCGAACGAACAGTGCGCGCGCTCATCATCGTGTCGAGCACCTCTTCGGCCGGCACGTCCAACTCGGCGGCGATTTCCTCGATAGCCGGATCTCCTTCGCGGCCCTGACCCAGGCGTCGAGAGGCCTTGGAGATATCCTTGAGCAGGCTCAGCTTGTTGAGCGGCAGGCGCACGGTGCGCGCGTTTTCGGCTATGGTCTGCAGAATCGACTGCTTGATCCACCAGACGGCGTAGGAGATGAACTTGTAGCCCTTGGTGCCGTCGAAACGCTCGGCCGCAGTGAGCAATCCCACATTGCCGGCGCTGATCAGGTCGGAGAGGGAGAGGCCGCGGTTTTGATAATTCTTTGCGACGTCGATGACAAAGCGCAGGTTGGCCTGCACCAGCTCGTCGCGGGCAGCCATGTCACCATCCTGAATCTGGGCCGCCAGTTCGACTTCGCGCTCTCGGGACAGCGGCTTGGACTCGGCGATGTCGTCGAAATAGAGGCGCAGCGTGCTCTCTTCGTCGTTCAGGACTTCCTGCATGGTGTACGCCATCTCTCTTACCTCTCTCTGGATGTAAGGTACAGGTCTCTGGGAAGTGTTCAGCCGATCTGCCGGGATGATAGCAGACGGTAGATTTCCTCTTTGGATGCACAATTGAGCAACGAACGTCTGAGTTCGACGTCGGCGAAGGTGCGGGCCAGCGCGGCCAGCAGGGCCAGATAGAGGTCCGGGGCGTGTGCGGGAACGGCTATCAGGCAGATCAGGTGGATCGGCCGGCGGTCGTCGCCGGATGGGAAATCGATGGGCGGTCGGGCGATCCCCAGTGCCAATCCCAGTTCGTTGACCGAGCGGCTGCGGGCGTGGGGCAGGGCGATGTCGCCTCCGAGAATGGTGCTTTGCAGATTCTCTCGCTCCAGGACCGACTGTAGAAAACTGAGGCTGTCGCCGACGATCCCCTTCAGATGCATCCGGTCGACCAGTTCCTTGATGGCACCGATCTTGGTGTCTGCGCTCAGTTGGGGAACGAGCAGTTCGGGGTCGATGAGCGCGTCGGCGTCGAGTAGCGAACCTCGTGCAAATTTTGCATTTGAATTGGCGGGGGCGGCGATGACCAAAACCTCGTTTTCCCTGGTATTGCGTGTAAAAGTAACGATGATGGATTCGGTGCAGAATTTGCGCTAGCAAAGAGCTGGTGTATCAACTGCACTCGGGAAAGAGTCGGATAAAACGGGCTTCTAATGTAGTATTGACAGCGACTTACACCGGCTGTGCGGAACGGAATGACCGGAATGCTGTAAGGGGCAATAGGCTCTTTCCCAGTACTGCCAACCTGAGAAAAGCAAATGCGATACCAGATAGCCGGTAAAGAATGTTAAGGCTCTGTTAAATAAAGATTTGAAACTATTTTAAAAGCAGTGGGATCAAGATCGGGGAGGGGGGCGGAGATTTCAGAACGCAAAATTTGCAGCGACGGTAGACGGCCCTCTGCTAGGGAGGCCTGACGGAGGAGGCTCCCTCTCAGGTAAGTCCGTATTTTTTTAATTTGTACTGCAGTGAACGGACGCTGATGCCCAGGAGGGCGGCCGCTTCTCGGCGGTTGGCAGTCACGCGTTGCAGCGTCTGGCGGATCAATTCGGCCTCCACATCCTCGACCGAACTTCCCAAGCGGACGGTGAATTCCCCGAGAGCGGCGTCGGTGCCACCCTGCACCTCGGGCAGGTGTTCGGGGCGGATCGTCCTGTCCGAGCAGGTGACCACCAGCCGCTGGATCAGGTTGCGCAGTTGGCGGACGTTGCCGGGCCAGGTGTGGTTGATAAGGTGCTCCATCGCTTCGGGGCTGACCTGCTTGCGCAGCTGATTCTGGGCCCGGCAGGCCTCTTCGAGGAACATCCCGACGAGGACCGGGATATCTTCGTGGCGTTCCCGCAGCGGAGGGACGGCGACGGGCACGACGTTGAGGCGGTAGTACAGATCCTCGCGAAAAGATCCCTGCTGCACGCCTTCTTCCAGGTTGCGGTTGGTGGCGGCGATGACGCGCACGTTGGAGTAGTGGACCTGAGGGTCGCCCACGGGCTGGTACTCTCCAGATTCGAGGACGCGCAGCAGCTCCACCTGGTTCTTGAGCGGCACTTCGCCGATCTCGTCCAGGAAAAGAGTGCCTCCCTCGGCCAGGGCGAAACGGCCGGGTTTATTGGCGTGGGCTCCGGTAAAGGCGCCGCGCACGTGGCCGAAGAGTTCACTGGAGAAAAGTTCCTCGGTAAAGCCGCCGCAGTTGACGGCTACGAAGTCCCGGTCGTGGCGGCTGCTGCGTTCGTGGATGATGCGGGCGATCAGATCTTTACCGGCTCCGGTCTCCCCGCGCAGTAGCAGCGGCACGTCGGACATTGCCACCTGTTTGATGGTGGCGGCCGCCGCCTGCATGGCTGCACTGCGGCGCACCAGCCGGCGGAAGCTGTCCTGATTTTCCAGCCGGGAGTGGAGTTCGCGGTTCTCCTCCATCAGCTCGAGGTGTTCGCAAGCCCGCGAGACGAGCAGGCGCAGGTGCTCCAGGTCCACCGGTTTGGTAAGAAAGTCGAAAGCCCCTTTTTTCATCGCCTCCACGGCGGTGGAGACGTTGCCGTGGGCGGTGAGGATGATGGTCTGGGTGTCGGGACGCAATTCGCGGACTTCCTCGAGCAGTTCCATGCCGCCGGGGCCGGGCATGCGCAGGTCCATGATGATGAGATCGTAACCCGCCCCGCGGATCCGCTGGCGGGCCTGGTGGCCGTCGGCCGCCGCTTCGATAGAGAAGCCGGGGCGCTGCAGCGCTTCCTGCAGGCCCTGGCGGATAAAGACTTCGTCGTCGGCGATCAGGATTCGAATGTCACTTCTGGCCATACGGGTTACGTCCCTGGTGAGGCGCGAGGAAACGGTCGATCAGGAGGGAAAGGGAAGGCGGACGAAGACTTGCGTTCCCCGTCCGGGATCACTCTCGATGGTGAGGGCACCTCCGTGCTGATGGACGATGCGCTGGGCGATGGACAGTCCCAGGCCGGTGCCTTCGTCCTTGGTAGTATAGTAAAACTCGAATATGCGCTCCAGATCGTCTTCGGGAATGCCGTGCCCGTTGTCCTCGATCTCCAGCACAATCTCCTCTTCGGCGCGTCGGGAGCGCAGCTGGATACGGGAGTCGGGTGGCGCGGCCTGGAAAGCGTTGATGAGCAGGTTGAGCAGCGCCTGACTCAGCTGGTTTTCGTCCACTTCGATGGCCGGCAGGTTTTCGTCCAGTTCGAGGAGAAGGGCGATGCCGCGTTCGCGCGCCTCGGGCTCGACCAGGGCGAAGATATGGCGCAAGAGATCGTTCGGCGAGATTTGCTTGAGGTGCAGGGCGGGGGGCCGGGAGAAGCGCAGGAAGTTCTGGACGATGCCGCCCAGGCGGCGCATCTCGGCGCGGGCGATCTGGACCCGCCGGTTCACCTTTTCGGCCAGCTCACCGTCGACGGCGGCTATATCCTCTCCGAGGAGCTGCAGTTGGATGTCGATCGCTCCCAGCGGATTGCCGACCTCGTGTGCCACCGAGGCGGCCAGGCGGCCCAGGGCGCTCATCTTTTCCACCTGCCAGATCTCGCGCTCGGCCCGTTTGAGTTCGGACACCTCCTTGAGTGTCAGCATGGTTCCCTGCACTCGATCGTGTTCGTCGCGCAGCAGGGTGGAATCGATCCGCAGCCAGTGGGTTTGCCCGTTGGGAGAGCGATGGTGAATGTCGTGGTTGTTGAGTTGATCGCCGGCCAACGCCTGGTGGATGGAGAGATTGAGTTCGCCGGCGGAATCGAGGAAATCTTCGGGGCGCGCGTTTTTCTCCACATCTCGGCCGACGAGTTCAACGAACGCCTGGTTCACCACCTGGACTCGATTGGAGGTATCGAAGACGGCAACCCCCTCGTTCAGGTTGGCGACGATCCGTTCGGCGTAGGCCGGAGAGACGGGAGCGGAGGTATGATTGCCGGGTTCGATGGGCATGGTATCGAGAGGGAGAGGCGTTGACAGATCGGCTATGGCCGTTGAGATTGAGGATTCAAATACTTCGATTGTGCCGGGCGAATTTCCGGGTGGCCTGCGAGGACGCGAATTGCATCATCGCGCAGGAGGGCTGATGGAGTCGGGTGCCATTCTCCGAGATCCTTTTCGATAAAACCACTTCCCTGTCCATGTTCGACGATAATAAGGTAAAAGAGCACAAACGGCGCAACCAGGCGATGTTCAACTCCATCGCTCGGCGCTACGATCTGCTCAACCACTTGCTGAGCGGGGGGACCGATTTGTACTGGCGGCGGCGGGCGCTTGCTATGGTGCGGCATCCGCATCCCCGGCGGATTCTGGATCTGGCCACGGGCACGGCCGATTTCGCCCTGGCGGCCCGGCGCCTGGAGCCGAAACGGATCGTCGGCGTGGATGTGGCGGTCGAGATGCTGCGGCTGGGATTCGATAAAGTGCGAGGTGGAGAAGTGGCGCTGTTGGGGGGGGATGCGGAACGATTGCCATTCAGGGATGAATGTTTCGATTTGGTGATGGGCGCCTTCGGGGTGCGCAATTTCGGCCACATTCCGACCGGCCTGGTCGAGGCATTCAGGGTGCTGCGCCCGGGAGGAGAGCTGCTAGTGCTCGATTTTTCCGAGCCGACGGCGCCGTTGTTCAAGCCGATTTACCGGTTCTACTTCGAACGAGTGTTGCCGCTGGTGGGAGGGATGATTTCGGGAGATCGACAGGCTTACGCGTATCTGCCGCGATCGGTGGACGGTTTTCCGCAGGGCCAGGCGTTTGTAAAATTGGTCGAAGAGGCGGGTTTTGCAGAGGCGAAGGGGACGGAGTTGACGCTGGGGATCTGCAGCGTGTACCAGGGACGAAAGCCGGGGGATGTGGTTGACTAAACGGAGGGGGATGAGTAACGTACGTCGACTGTTTCACAAAGAGAAAACGGATCGCATTTTTGGGAGTGCTGCGTGGGTTTTGCTGGATTAATTGAACAGGTTGGATTGGCGGATATCCATGCCCGGGTGCTGGCCGGCGAGCGGTTGAGTGTGGACGACGGCCTGCGGCTCTACGCCTGTGACGATCTGCCGGTGTTGGGGTATCTGGCGAATTTGGTGCGAGAGCGAAAGAACGGGGATGCGGCCTACTACGTGCGCAACCAGCACATCAACTACACCAATATCTGCAACAAGCTCTGCAAGTTCTGCTCCTTCTACGTGAAGCCGAAGGACGAGAAGGGATACGTGCTGACACCCCAACAGGTGGGGGCACGGGTGCGGGAGTACGAAGAGTTTCCAATTACCGAGATCCACATGGTGGGTGGGGTCAATCCAAAGCTTCCTTACGATTATTATCTGGACGTGCTGCGGGCGATGAAGGAGGCCCGTCCCGGGGTGCGGCTGAAGGCGTTCACCATGATCGAGGTGGCCCAGATTCAGCGGATCGCCAAAAAACCGCTCGAAGAAGTGTTTGCGGATATGAAGGAGGCGGGGCTGGAGTCGCTGCCCGGAGGGGGTGCGGAGGTATTCAGCGAGCGGGTGCAGGGCGATCTGTTCTGGACCAAGAGCGATTCGGAGGAGTGGCTGCGGATAGCGGCTGTGGCGCATCGATGTGGATTGTCTTCGAATGCCACCATGCTCTACGGCCACATAGAGAACACCGAGGAAAAGATCTACCACCTCAGTCGGCTGCGGGAGGTGCAGGACGAGACGGGCGGTTTTCTGTGCTACATTCCGCTCTCCTTCCATCCGGAGAGGACCGAGTTGGAACAGTTGCCCGGGCCGACCGGCTGTCTGGATCTCAAGGAGGTGGCGGTGGGGCGACTGATGCTCGACAATTTCCCGCACGTCAAGACGTTCTGGATCATGAATACGATCGAGATCTCACAGACGGCGCTGTGGTACGGAGCGGACGACATCGACGGCACGGTCATGGACTACGAGATCACGCGGAAGAGACAGGAAGAGACGCAGCAGCGGCTGACGCAGAGGGAACTGCTCGAGCGAATCGTCGAAGCGGGGCGCGCGCCGGTGGAGCGGGATAGTCTCTACAACGTGGTTGCCGACGGAGCGGAACTGCTGCCGGAGGTGGCCGGCGGGACTGCTGCCGGAGGTGCCGGTGGAACTGCCGCCGGGAGGGCCGGATGATCGGCGCGATCGGTACGAAGGTGGAGGCCGGGGAGCGGCTCGACGCGGCCGAGGCTGCAGCGCTCTTCCGCCATCCGAACGTGGCGGAACTGGGGCTGCTGGCCAATGCGGTCCGGCGGCGGAAGCATCCGCAGTCGGTCGTCACCTACAACGTCGGGCGGAATATCAACTACACCAATGTCTGCTGGGTGAAGTGCGACTTCTGTGCCTTCTATCGGCCGCCCGGGTCGGGGGAGGGATATGTGCTGCCACGGGAGGAGATCTTCGCCAAGATCGACGCACTGGTGGAGGTCGGAGGGGATGCCCCGAAGTCGTGCGAACTGCTCATGCAGGGGGGGTTGAACCCAAAGCTGCGTCTGGATTATTACGAGGAACTGCTGGCGGCGATTCGGGAACGGTATCCGATGGTCCACGTGCACTCCCTGTCGGCGACGGAGATTATCTATATCGCCCATCTGTCGCGTCTGCCGCTGGAGGAGACGGTCCAGCGACTGCGGGACGCCGGTCTGGATTCGATCCCGGGTGCGGGTGCGGAGATCCTCAGCGACGAGGTGCGCGATATCATCGGCTTCCGCAAGGATCGGACCGAGGAATGGCTGGAGGTGCACCGGATCGCCCATCGTTTGGGGATGCAAACAACGGCGACGATGATGTACGGGCACGTGGAGACGGTGGAGCAGCGGGTGGAGCATCTGCAGCGGATCCGCGACCTGCAGGACGAGGCGGGTCGGTTCACCGCCTTTATCGCCTGGAATTTCCAGCCGGACCACACCGATCTGGCGGCCGACGGCTCGCGCTGGAACGGGATGAAGGCGACTGGTTTTGACCATCTGCGCACAGTGGCGGTTGCCCGTCTCTTTCTGGACAATATCGACAACTTCCAGGCTTCCTGGGTGACACAGGGGCCAAAGATCGCCCAGGTCAGTCTGCACTATGGGATCAACGACTTCGGCAGCACCATGCTCGAGGAGAACGTGGTCAGCGCTGCCGGCACCAGTCACACCGAAGAAATGGAGATGGAGAGTATGAAGCGGCTGATCCGCGACGCCGGGTTCAAGCCGCAGCGGCGCAACACGGCGTACGTTCCTGTCGAAGAGCCGGCTGAAGAGACGGAGGTGGTGGCATGAGCGCGCGTCTGGGCGCGGTTTCTTATCTCAACGCCCGACCGCTGACCGTTGCCCTTGGGGACGGGGAGGGTGATTTCGAACTGGCCTACTCCGTTCCTTCCCGATGCGCGGCCGATCTGCACGCCGGGCGGATCGACGCGGGGCTCATCCCTTCCATCGAATACGCCCGATCTCTGGAACCTTATTGCATCGTGCCCGAGGTGGCCATCGGTGCGCGGGGTGAGGTGCTGACGGTGCGGCTGTTCTGGCGAGGTGAGTTGGGACGCATCCAGCGGGTGGCTTTGGACACCGGCTCGCGCACATCTGCCTGCCTGCTGCGCATCCTGCTGCGCGAGCAGTATGGACTGGAGCCGGAATTCGTCGAGGCGAAGCCGGATCTGAAGGAGATGCTGCGGGAGGCGGATGCGGCACTCATCATCGGCGATGCGGTCTTCGCGGTGGATGGAGATGGGATCGAGAGTCTGGATCTGGGCCGGGAGTGGGTGGGGATGACCGGCCATCCCTTCGTCTTCGCCTTCTGGGCGGGACGTCCGGAAGCGCTGAATCCGGGACAGGTGGAGGCACTGATCGCGGGTCGGGATGCGGGTCTGTCGCGAGTGGTGGCGGTGGCGGCGGATTTTGCCCGGAGATCTGGATATGGACAGTCCCCCGAGTTCTACGCGCGCTACCTCATCGACCATATCCGCTTTGAACTGGGGACAGCGGAGCTGAAGGGGTTGGCGACCTTCTATCGGCTGGCGGCCGAACACGGTCTGATCGAAGCGGCGCCGGAACTGCGGTTCTACGAACGGGCGCGGGGGCGGGAGAGCGATCGGCTGGCGGCCGGGGGCTAGCGTGCAACCTGCCCGACAGACTTGACGTGCTGCCTGCGAAAGCTTCTCATTAGGGCCTGCCGAATGCGGGGAGGAGGGGAAGCGCCGATTCTTCTGGTCGCTGCCCGGCTCCTTCCCGATTTACACCTGTTTTCAGACAGACCTGGTCGACTACCGGGCGGGAGAGAGGCATGCGCCTGTTGAATGCGGTTCTGGTCTACGGCCGCATGATCAAGTTTTCTCACAGTATCTTCGCCCTGCCGTTTGCGCTCAGCGGGGCGGCGCTGGCCGCCTCTCGGGTCGGGATTTCGGCGGCGCAGATCGGCTGGATCGCGGTCGCCATGGTCGGGGCGCGGAGCGCGGCCATGGGTTTCAATCGGCTGGCCGACCGCCGGATCGACGCGGCCAATCCGCGCACGCAAAATCGCGAATTACCACGCGGGCTGGTCTCGCCGGTGGCGGTGACGCTCTTTGTGATCCTCTCCAGTGCGGTGCTGATTCTGGCGGCGCAGCAGCTCAATCCCCTCTGCTTCTATCTCTCCCCTCTAGCTCTGCTGATTCTCTTTTCCTATTCCTTCACCAAGCGCTTCACCTGGGCTTCACATCTGGTGTTGGGGCTGAGTTTAGGCGGGGCGCCTCTGGGCGCCTGGATCGCGATCACCGGGGAATTTGCCTTGCCTCCTGTGCTGCTGTCGTTCGGGGTTCTGGCCTGGGTGGCCGGTTTCGATATCATCTACGCCTGCCAGGATCGGGATTTCGACGTGGACGCGGGGCTGCATTCCCTGCCGGTCTGGTTGGGCATTGGTCGCGCGCTACAGGTGGCCCGTCTGTTGCACGTGCTGGCGGTGGTTTTGCTGCTGTTTCCGGGTCGACTGATGGGGTTGCAGTGGCTGTATCTGACGGGGATCGTGGCGGTAGCGGGATTGCTTCTGTACGAGCATCGGCTGGTGCGGGTGGACGATCTGTCCAAGTTGGGGATGGCCTTTTTCACCATGAACGGGATTATCAGCGTGATCTACTTTGCCTTTACTCTGGCGGATTTGTTGCTCCTGGGGAATCGGGAGATATTGCTGTCGCGATTTTGATTGGATGGTGTTCTGCGGAGATGCTTGTAAAGACGCGGATTCTACTGAAGGAGAAAAGTTGATATCATGAATGACGCGAACATTACCTTCGGGCAGATCGTCGATGCGGACGACGCCTCTATTTACGAAGCGCGCACCAAGTCACCTGGACCCGAGGGGCGGCTGCCCCTTACCGAGGAGAAGGTGCTCGGGTCGCCGAGTGGGGATATCTTTGGGTACAGCATGAACGCCGGGATGGGATGGAATCCGGCTGAGCTAGGGCGCAAAGAGTTTCTGATCGTCAGCACTCTGGGGGGAATCCGCGCGCCGGATGGGAAGCCGGTGGCACTGGGGTATCACACAGGCCATTGGGAGGTGGGACTGCTGATGGAAGCGGCGGCACGGGAGATCGCGCGGTTGGGCGGGCTGCCATTTGCCGCCTTCTGCTCGGATCCGTGCGACGGGCGGACCCAGGGTACCGTCGGGATGTTCGACAGTCTGCCCTATCGCAACGACGCGGCGATGGTGATGGGGCGGCTGATCCGCTCGCTGCCGACCCGCAAAGGGGTAATGGGGGTGGGAACGTGCGACAAGGGGCTGCCGGCGGTGATGATGGCGCTGGCCGGGGCGCGCGACTATCCGGTGATCGCCGTGCCCGGAGGGGTGACGCTGCCGCCGGAGGAGGGGGAGGATGCGGGCACTATCCAGTCGGTGGGAGCGCGGCTGGCGCACGGAGAGATCGATATCGACGAGATCAATGCGCTGGGCTGCAAGGCGTGCGCCTCTCCCGGGGGAGGGTGCCAGTTTCTGGGGACGGCGGGGACCTCACAGGTGGTGGCCGAAGGGTTGGGGCTGACATTGCCGCACGCGGCGCTGGCGCCCTCGGGGGACGCGGTCTGGTTCGACATCGCCGTGCGCTCGGGGCGGGCGTTGATGGCGCTGGAGGAGAAGGGGATCGCCTCCAGGGAGATTCTGACGGACGCGGCGTTCCACAACGCATTGGTGGTGCACGCCGCCTTTGGAGGGTCGACGAATCTGATTCTACACTTGCCGGCGATCGCCTTTGCCGCGGGCCGGCGGCGGCCGACGGTGGAGGACTGGGACCGGGTCAATCGTCAGGTGCCGCGCCTGGTTGATGTGTTGCCCAACGGGCCGCAGTATCATCCGACGGTGCGCGCCTTCATGGCCGGAGGGGTGCCCGAGGCGATGCTGCACTTGCGGCGCATGGGGTTGCTGGAGGAGGGAGCGATGACGGCGACCGGCGCGACTCTGGGGGAGAATCTGGATTGGTGGGAGCAGTCGGAACGGCGCCAGCTGTTTCGCTGCCGGCTGCGGGACGTGGATGGAGTGGAAGCGGACGACGTGATCATGGACCCGGAGCGTGCACGGAGCAAGGGACTGACCAGCACGGTCTGCTTCCCGGTCGGCAATATCGCGCCGGAGGGTTCGGTGGTGAAGAGCACGGCGATCGATCCGACGGTGGTGGGTGATGATGGGATCTATCGGCACCGGGGACCGGCGAAGATCTTCGTGCGGGAACGGGCTGCAATCGCCGCGATCAAGGATGGGGAGATCGCGCCGGGGGATGTGATGGTGCTGATCAGCTGTGGACCGATGGGCACCGGCATGGAGGAGATAGCCCAGATCACCATCGCCCTGAAATATTTGGAATTCGGCAAGCGGGTGGCGGTGATCACCGATGCTCGTTTTTCCGGGTTTTCCACCGGTGCCTGCATCGGCCACGTCGGTCCGGAAGCGCTGGCCGGCGGCCCGGTCGGCAAGCTGGTGGACGGGGACTTGATCGAGATCGAGATCGACTGCGAACAACTGCAGGGGCGGATCGACCTGGTGGGGCACGGGGAGGAGGAGTTCGGGGCTGAGGAAGGAGGACGGTTGCTGGCGGAGCGCGAACCCCGGCCGGATCTGTCGCCGGAGGAGGAACTCCCCGAGGAGACGCGGCTGTGGGCGGCGCTGCAAAACGCCGGAGGAGGGACCTGGGGCGGCTGCGTGTACGACGTGGATCGGATCGTCGAGACGCTAAAAGCGGGACAGGAAGCGCTGGCGGCGCGGGAGGAGAAGGCGTGAGTCGCCGCCAGATAATCGTCGGAGTGACCGGGGCGAGCGGTGCGCTCTATGCCGGCCGTTTGCTGCGCGGATTGCTGCGCGGTGGACATATGGTCCACCTGGTGCTTTCCAAATACGGCCGCTATCTGATGGTCGAGGAACTGGGATTTGAGCCGGCGAAGGAGTCGGTGCTGGAGTTCCTGGTGCGTCTCTACGGGGAGGAGGTGGAGAATGGGGAACTGCAGGAATACGGAATCGGGGATATCGCCTGCACCATCGCCTCCGGTTCGGTGAGGATCGACGGGATGGTGGTGGTGCCCTGTTCGATGAAGACGTTGGCCGGGATCGCCAATGGCCTGGCGAGCAACCTGATCGAAAGAGCGGCGGACGTCAGCCTAAAGGAGCGGCGACCGCTGATCGTGGTGCCGCGCGAGACACCTCTCCATCTGATCCAGCTGCGCAACATGGCGACGATTGCCGAGGCGGGGGCGACCGTGCTGCCCGCGATGCCGGCGTTCTATCAGAACCCGAAGAGTTTCGACGACCTGGGGGACTTTCTCGCCGGTCGGATCTGTGATTTACTGGGGATCGACAATGCGCTCTTCCCGCGTTGGGAAGGGGGGAGGAAGGGACGGGAGGGGTAGATTGGGGATTTCCCGTATTTGGGGGAATTCTGCGAAAAGGCCGTCGTTGTCGAGATTCCGAATATTTATCGGGGGCAGTGGTTTTTTCGCAGGAATGCAAAAAAACAGCCAGGGATTGCGGCGATTTATCCGAGGAGAGGGAAACCGCCGCCCCTGGCTGTTTTGTTCAGGGGAGAAGTGATACTGTGGTGCTCGGTGCGGAAAGCCGGGATTCGAACCCTGCCCAGTGGGAGTTCTGGACGAGGGGAACTCGACTTTCAGGGGAGATACCTACCTCACGCCTACACCTGTTACCCGCTGGACGGCGGACTGCCACTCGCGGCGGGTGGGGAGTCCGCCGCGACGCACAGAGCGCATCAGCTGCTGGGTGAGTTTTTTTCGGCTTCCGGTGGGGAGGCCATCGAGTTGGGCGGTGTACCATCTCAGGTTGTTCATCCTATTCTCCTATCAAATGCGAAGCTGCCGGGTATTTACATAGGTTCTTGCGCTACTGCCCGCGCTTCGGACCGCTCGGTGCGCTGCTGGGCGTATGCCTGGAAGTAGGTGCTGCTCTGCCCGGCGTACTCGATGAACAGGGTGAACAGACCGCAGAGCAGCGCAATCAGCAGATAGAGGCGGACATTGCGCACATAGGGGCTATAAGTCATAAGGGTGTCCTCATTTTGCCAGTTAAAGCGCCTCATATTTAAAGCTGAAGTTCTGTTCCTTCGGGGATTCCTTGAAAAAGGCCCCGGGATCTTCAGCCCTTCGTATGAGGAACCAGAAGAGGAAGTCCGTGTGGAGAAAAAAGTGGGATCCGAAGGCTCCATCTGCGCGAGGAGAGGCAGACGGTTAAAGGAGGGGAGGTCCCGCCCTCGGATCCCGGATGCGGTGGGGTTGAGCGCCATTCGGTTTTGAGCTTCCCGCTCGGCCGTCCGGCGATCGTAAACCGCATTTTAGAGGACAACGTCTATCTGCGCACTGTTATTGCAAGGGCTGTGCCAGGAGGAAGGAGAAAAAATATTTAAAATGGTAAGATGTTATTTTTATTTGATTTAAAATTTTAAATTTTCCACAAAAACTACTTGGTATTATGTGTTTTTTTGTGAGATTAATCGCCTCATATTGATTGTGATTGGGGGGATGGCACAAGATGTTGGTGAAAGAAAAAAAGTAGGGAAGGCGAGAAGGGAAAAAGTTGCAGGGAGGGGAGAAAAAACTTTCCGATCGAGGTGGGAAAATGTGTCGGGAGTGGCTAAAGTGGAGGCAGGAGGCCGGTTTTACAGGGAAAAACAGGTTATTGAGGGGAAAAAGGGGGAAAAGTCTGCCGATGGGAGGAGGATCAGCTATTTATTCGATCCCGATGCGAGCGATGCCAGCGGATTTTTCCGCCAGTTTCGGCTATTTCAGCTCAGTCGCTCCAGGTCGGCCCGGTAGTGCTCCCTGGGCACCATGCCACGGAGGATGCGGCCCTGGGACTCGAGGATGCCACGGCAGATGGTTCGGGAGTCGAAATCGCAGAGCACTTCACCCCTGAGCGGGGTCGGCTCGGGCAGTTCCACCGGCTCCCCCTGGAAGAATTGCTGCAGCTGTTCCCAGGTCAGTTCCAGCCGGGGCGTTTCCATGAGCGCGCCCCACATACTGACCGCCTGCTGGCTCAGGTAGTAGTGGGCTCTGTGGCGGCGGCCGACGCGCATACCGCCGCGGATGTAGAAGGGGAAGTGCTCTTTGAAGGCGGCGGTCACCCGATGCCGGAGCCAGAGATGGCGGTGATCGGTGGCCAGGAGGTGGTCGGGAGGGCAAGGGAGATCGAAGCGCCACTGCTTTTCCAGGGCGGCGACCACGGCGATCGTCTCAGGTGTTGTCTCTTCTTCTTCAGTCCAGGTTTCGGCGTCCCCTTCTTTGAAGCGCCATTCGGTCTCCTCCCTTTTGCCGATGCGGGCGACGAAGGCACCCTCGGTGTCGTGGAGGTGGGGCCAGATGCGCGCGCAACCGGTGAAAGAGGGGGGGAAACGGGTGGCGATGTCCTCAGGGAGGGGAAGGGATTCGAATATCTCGATTGGCTGGATGTCGACCTGGTCTTCCCGTTTGTGGAGCAGGCCGAGTAACACCTCTTCGTTTTCCTCCAGGGAGAGGGAGCAGGTGGAGTAGACCAGGATGCCGCCCGGGCGCAGCATGTGGAAGGCAGCGCGTATCAGGCCGATCTGGAACTCGGCCTGATGGGTTGCATCTTTTACCGACCAGTAGCGGAGCATGCTCTGGTCTTTACGCACGATGCCGTCACCGCTGCAGGGGGCGTCGAGCAGGATGCGGTCGAAGTAGTTGTGGAAGTAACGGGCCAGCATGGTTCCCTGTCCCTTGCCGACGACGGCGTTGGTTACGCCGCAGCGCTCCAGGTGGCCGATAAGGGCGGGGAGGCGCTTGCGATGCGGTTCGTTGACGACGAGCAGACCGGAGTTCTTCATATGGGCGGCGATCTGCGTGGCCTTGCCTCCGGGAGCGGCACACATATCGAGCACTCGTTCCCCGGGCTGTGGATCGAGGACTTCGACGGCCAGTGTAGGGGCTTTCGCCTGGATGTAGAAGGTGCCGAGGGCGTACTCTATACAGTGGGCCAGACGGCTCTCCGGCTCCTGCAAGGCAAAGGATTCGGGACACCAAGGAGCTGGTTCGCCCATTTTGGCCAGGGCGGGGAGAAGGGAACGCGACTGTGGAATTAGTTTGTTCAGGCGCAGAGAGGCGGGAGGGGGCGTGGTGGAACAGGCGCGGAAGGCACAACGCTGGGCGTCGTCGGGCAGCAGGTTGCCGAGGTGTGCCAGGAGGGCCTCGAGCTTCTCGGCTTTGGGGATCTGTTCTTTGCGCGTTTTCGGGGTTGTGTCTTTATTCATTTAATATCGGCGATCTCGGGAAGGGCGTGATCGATCTCGGTGGCCTATTTGCAACGGCGGCGAGGTCGAGGACCTGTATACAGGAAAGGTTGAACGAGATCGTTTGAAGGTTCCTCGTGATTGCATTACTCCTCAAGCGATCGACCTTTTAAACTCCCCATACCTATCGGAAATGGCAAGGAGCATGGGCGGAGAGCATTCTTTTGTCGTCAGCGATTTACACCTCGGTTCCGAGTTTTTCCACAAAACAGAATTTTTCACCTGGCTCGATCAGTTGCCCGCCGGGGCTCGGTTGATCTTCAATGGAGACATCATCGATGAGCCCAAGAAGCCGCTGCCTGAGGCTCATGTAGAGGTGATCGATCGGCTGGTGGAAGAGTCGCGGCAGCGTCCTCTGGTGTGGGTGCGCGGCAACCACGACGTGGGGTTCGACCTGGAGGATTCGGGAGAGATCGAGTTTGCGGATAGGTGGGAAATCGGCAAGCGGCTGCTCCTGGTACACGGGGATGATCTGGACGATGTGATGCCCCGCCACAGTCTTTTCAAATGGACCTTCAAACGGTTCTATCGGCTGCTGGTCAAGATGGGAGCACCTAAGGTACACGTGGCGGAATACGCCAAGAAGTGGGGCTTTCTGTATCGAGTGCTCAACGACAGCGTGGCGCGCAATGCACTGCGGGTGGCCAAAAGACTCGGGTTCGAGTCGATCGCCTGCGGGCACACCCACGCGGCCATGGACGTGCAGCGGGATGGCCGCCGCTACCTGAACACCGGCGCCTGGACTGAAAAACCGCTGCACTATCTGGAGATCGACGAGGAGATGATCCAGCTGAAGATCTTCGAGGAGGGAAATGCCTGAACGCATGCGGGCTCGTTTTATCGCTTTCATTTTTTTTCTCTTGCTGACGGTCGTAGAGGGAGGCGCCGAACCCTTCGGCTGGCCGATTCCGCTACAACCGGCACTCTCGTCTACCTTTGGGGAGACGCGGTCCACGGCATTCCACGCTGGTATCGACGTGAAGACCTGGGGGCGGACCGGATATGAAGTGCGGGCGCTGCAGGATGGATATATCTGGCGACTGCGCACTTCCCCCTGGGGATACGGTCGGGTGGTCTATCAGAAATTGGCGGACGGCCGGATTCTGGTTTATGCCCACCTGCAGGGGTTCGCGCCGAAGCTGGCAGAGCGGATCGAAGCGGCGCAGCAGGAGAAGGGATTCTACAGCGTCGACCTCTGGTTTGCGAAGGAGGAACTGCCGATCGCGAAGGGGGAGTTGATCGCCTGGACCGGACAGAGCGGAGCCGGGCCGCCGCATCTGCACCTGGAGCTTCGCGATGCGGATAGCCGTCCGCTCAATCCGCTATTGCACGGCTTTGGGATCGAGGATGGAGAGACGCCGACCGTGCGCCGGATCGGCCTGATACCAGTAGGACGGGAGAGCCGGGTGAACGGGGAGCATCGACCGATCTCCTTCGAGCTGCGCTGGAACGAGAAGAAGCAGGTCTTCGAAAGCGGGAAGGTGGCGGTCGTCCAGGGCCGGGTCGGGGTTGCGGTGCTGACATACGATCGTGCGGACAGGGCGCCGAATAAGCTCGCTCCCTATCGCACCAGTCTGCGCATCGACGGGGAGGAACTGTTCGCCACCCACTACGACCGTTACTCCTACGACAATGCCCATCAGGTGGAGCTCGATCGCACGCGGCTGGAGGTGACGGGGAAGAGCAGTCCCTTTTTCAACCTCTTTAGATTACCGGGAAATCGGCTGGGGTTCTATGGAGAGAAGAGCGGCGATGGTCTGCTGCTTTGTGGGGTTGAAGGGGCGTTGGAAAAAGGACGCCGTCAGATCGAGGTGGATGTGGCGGATGTGGCGGGCAATGTAAGCCGCGCCAGGTTCCAGGTAGAAGTCAATGCATTTCCAGAGGTGATCGAGGCGCGCTTGAGTGAAGATGGCCGCACCTTAGTAGCGGAAGTACGGGATGCGGACGACGCCGAACTGGAGGTGGAGCTTGCCCTCTCGAAGGATGGGATGAAGTGGAAGAAGGTCGACGGGAAGAAGGTCGGTCCGGGGCGGGTGACGTGGAAGTTGAAAGAGCGTGCAGCTTTATGGCGGGTGACGGCGCGGGATAAATCCGGAAGCGAGGCTTTTCGCACCTGTGCCACCTCGACGACCGGCGGGAAGGGAAATGGGCCACAACTGGCCATCGGGCGAGAGGTGCACGAGGATTTTGTCGAGCTGATCGTCGAAGCGGACCAGGTTTTGGCGGAGGCGCCGGCGATCCGTTCCGCCGGTCGGTCGCTGGCTGTGCGGCAGATGGAACTGCTGGAATTCAGGTCGGACGTGCCGCTGGAGCCAGATGGTGCAGCCCTGCTGGAGGTGGAGGTGGGAGAGCGCGGCCGGGAGGGGGTGAATTTACGGGAAAGGGTATTCCTCGATCAGCGTTCGGTGCAGCCGGGGGAGGAGCGGGTGCTGGTCTTCGGCGGCGGGGATGTCGAACTCCTTTTCGCCGCCAACAGTGCGTACTCGCCCTTTTTTCCGCAGGTGGAGCGCTTCCATCCCCACGACGCGGAACAGTTGACGAGCGGTGGCATCGGCTGTGATCTTTCTCCGGCGACCGTCCGTTTCGACCACAAAGTAGAGGTGCGGCTGCGCTATCCGGAGGGGCTGACCGATGCGGAGAAGCTGGGTCTGTATGTGCAAGGGGGGGATGGATCCTGGAGTCTGGCGGGGAATGAGCTGGATGCGGAGCGTCGGACGGTCGGTGCAAGGGTGCGTCAGTTCTCTCGCTTCGCCCTGATGATCGACAAGACCCCGCCTACCATCGACGGCCTGCGGCCAGCATCCGGAACGACAATCGAACGTCAGCGCCCCCGCCTGTCGGCGAGGATCGACGATGGGGGATCGGGCATCGGTCGCGAGGAGGATATCGAAATGATCCTGGATGGACGGCGACTGATCAGCGTGTACGATCCGGAGGGAAAGCGGGTAGAATACCTGCTGCGGGAGAATCTGACGCCGGGGGAACACGAACTGGTGGTGACGGTCCGGGATATGGGCGGCAACGAAGCAACGGTTAGATCGGCATTCTCAGTGAAGTAGAACCGGACGCGCTGTGAGAATCATCCCATCTCCATTTTGGCGGATCAGCGTAGGATGGTTTCCGCTGATCCCAACCCATCCTCCATAAAAATCAATCGGCAAATCGCGCGCTGAGATTTTCTTTCAGGTAGTCCAACGCCTCCTGGGGGGTGTCGGCGCGGTAGATGAGATCCAGGTCTTCGGGGGCGATGGTGCCCCAACGCCGGAGGGCGTCGAGGTTCAGAATATCATCCCAGAAATCCCTGCCGTAGACCACCACCGGCATCGCCCGGCTGCGCCCGGTCTGGATCAAGGTCAGTACCTCGGCCAGCTCGTCCAGGGTGCCAAAGCCGCCGGGGAAGGCGACAAAGGCGCAGGCCAGATGTACGAACCACAGCTTGCGCATGAAGAAGTAGTGGAACTCCAGGTTCAGGGCTTTGGTGATGTAGGGGTTGGGATCCTGCTCATGCGGCAGGCTGATGTTCAGACCTATGGAACGGCCCCCTGCCTCCAGGGCGCCCCGGTTGGCCGCTTCCATGATCCCGGGACCTCCCCCCGAACAGATGACGAACGGTTCGCACCCCTCTTCTTCCCGGGCCCATTCGGTGAGCAACCGGGACAGCTCTCGGGCGTCCTCGTAGTAGTGGGCCAGCTTTAGCTGGGTTCCCAGGCGCTCGATCTCGGCCGGTTCGGCGTTCCGCTGGCGCGCTTCCTGCAACTCGCGCACTGCTTCTTCGCGCGATGGGGCTCGAGCCGAGCCGAAGAAGACGATGACGTCGCTGATATTCTCGCGCTCAAAGCGGCACTCCGGCTCCATGTACTCGGACAGGATGCGGATGGTGCGAGCGTGGTGGCTGGTGAGAAATTCGACGTCCCGGTAGGCTTTGGTCGGCATTTTTCCGTCCTCGTGAGATCGGTTTGCCTCAGGCGTGGGCCAGGCGTTCGGCCACCTGGTCGGCCAGGTTGTCGAGCGCCTGCGCAGTGGATGATTCCGGTGCGGACTCCACGAGCGGCTTCCCCTCATCGGCGCAGAGGCGCAGCTGGCTGTCGAGGGGGATCTGTCCGAGCAGAGGGATGCCGAACTGGGCGGCGGTGCGCTCTCCGCCCCCTTCGCCGAAGATAGGGCTGGAGTGGTGGCACTTGTGGCAGACAAAGTGGCTCATGTTTTCGACCATGCCGAGGAGCGGCACTTCGGTCTGGCGGAACATCTCCACTCCGCGACGCACGTCCTCGAGAGCGATGTCGGACGGGGTGGTGACGATAAGAGCACTGGTGAGCGGGGCGGTCTGTGTCAGGGTGATCTGCACATCACCGGTGCCGGGTGGCAGGTCGAGGATCAGGAGGTCGAGTTCGCCCCAGACGACGTTGAAGAGGAATTGGGTGACCATCTTGGCCAGCATGGGGCCGCGCCAGATGACCGGCTGCCCCTGGTCGAGAAGCAGGCCCATGGAGATGGCTCTGAGTCCGTGTGTTTCCGCGGGGAGTAGGTTCTGTCCATCCTCGGAGATCTCGGGTCTGCCCTCCAGACCGAGCATGCCGGGGATATTGGGGCCGTAGATGTCGGTGTCCATGAGGCCGACAGTCAGCCCTTTGCGGGCCAGGCTGACGGCCAGGTTGGCGCTGATAGTCGATTTGCCGACGCCGCCCTTGCCGCTGGAAACGGCGAGCATATCTTTAACGCCCGGTATGGGCTGGCGATTTTGGGTCTGTGTCTGGGTCATGAAATCCCTCTGTGATGGGGTAATTTTGCGGTTCATTGATTATAGACGATTGGTTTTTTGCCGGCAAGTAGGGGCCGGTGTCCTTGCGTTGTTTGGCGGGGTTTGCTGGCGGATGGACGGCCCCGAGGGGGCTCCCCGTCGCTCATTCTCGCCGTCCATCCCTGGACGGCTCCGAGGCACATACTTCCGTGCCGCAATCCTGCGGCCCGAAAGCATGCGAATCCGCTCCTTGGGGAGCCCCCTCGGGGCCTTTGGAGCAATATCCGAGTGTAGGAGGCGGCGATGAGGTCTGCGGTTCTGGTTCTAATGGTATTGTTGATGGGGGGCTGCACCAATGTCGCCCAGATGCAGAGAAAGTATTTGGAGGGGGATGAGAGTCAGCTCGATAAGTTGATGGAGATTGTCAGTCGCCCCGACTATCCCTATGCCACGCGCCGGAAGGCGGCAAGGGCGCTGGGAGAGATCGGGGATCAGCGGGCGGTGCCGGTGCTGATTGCGACGCTGCATGGATACGAGCAACGAACCACGCTCCGACTGGAGACGCTGACCGCCCTGGGCAAGATCGGGGATCGGCGGGCAGTGGAACCGATCGGGCGGATGCTAGATTTTCAGCTCGACACCGCAGGTGCGGATACGCGCATGGCGGCGATCGAAGTATTGGGGCAACTGGGGGGGGAGAAGGCAGCCGGTGTCCTGGTGAACGCGCTGCGCTATTTCGATATAGTGATGCTGCGCGACGAGCAGCGGGCGTATCGCGGCGTCTTCAGCGGGGAGGAGCAGCAGTTCCCCTTCCCGCCGGGATACGGAGGGTACGGGGATTCGACGCGGACGGGGGGAAGGAATCCGATGGGGCCGATGACGGGGAGTTTTCCCGGGGATCAGGGGGGAGGGGTGAGTATGTTCGGGACGCCGATGGAGTTTCAGGAGGAGCTGTACAACCCGACTCCGGAGGAGCGGGGGCTGACCCATGCGTCGCTGGTGCGGGTGGGTGAAGATGCAGTGCCGGTGATAGAAAAGTTTCTGATCAGTCAGGAGCTCACCAATACGCTCGTGCGCGAACTGGGGTCAATCGTCGAGGAGATCCGCAATCCGGGGATGGTAGTGGAAGAGGCAGATGCAGAGGATGCGGGGCAGGAGGTGCGGCCGGTGGGTGAAAAGGAGTAAGGGGCGATTTTGGGGCAAAATCAGACGATCCGGTAGGAATGGGGCTGGTTTCATCGATATACGCTGACTGTGTCGGTCGGCATCGATTTTGCCGATGTACAAAATACAGCACCCGGATTGAGAATCCGGCTACAATATGCAGCAGTTCAGGTGAATTTTGAGGGGTTAAGTAATTGCACCAGTTTTTGTTGACAAAGGCAGACCTTTCGTCTATAATAGGACGATTCTCGAGCGAAACAGAAGTGATCTAAGCATAGAAATTTTCAAGGTTTTACGGATTTATGAAAGAAGACATCGGCCAGATTTTGGCGGGGTGGGATTATATTCCGGGCGAGCTGAGCGTGCGCGAAGTCACCGGAAACGACGGCCGCCGAATGATTCAGGTGCGCATGGATCTGGGGCTGATGCAGCTGGAGTGGAGCGGCCGTCCGGACGGGGAGCGGCCCAATGGGTGCGAGTCGTTGCTGCACTACTATCAGGAGGAGCGTAGGAGCTGGCAAGAAGAGCATCTGGGTGAGCCTTTCGTGCTGTCGCGCGATGCCTGCTGGGAGCTTTCCCAGGAGGCGATGAAGTACTACTGGCGGCGGGTGAGTTTCTTCGAATTGAAGGAGTATGGATTGGCCGAGGAGGATGCTCTGCACAACCTGGCGATCCTCGACCTGTGTCACGAGTTCGCCGAGGGGGAGGAGGATCGGCAGATGGCCGAGCAGCACCGCTCCTTTGTGACGGCGCACCGGTTTCAGGCGCGGGCCTTAGTCCGGCTCGACCAGCAGGACTACGACGGCACGCTCAAGGAAATCCGGGCGGGAATCCGCGAGATCGAGGGATTCTTTGAAGATCTGGGTTATTTCGACCAGCTGGAAGAATGTCCCGAGCTGCACTTTCTGCGCGAGTGGGAGGAGGAGGTAGAGAGCACTCGCCCCCTCACTCTCAAGGAACAGCTTCACGCCGATCTGAAGGTGGCCGTGGAACAGGAGAAGTTCGAGCTGGCCGCTTCACTACGCGATCGGCTGCGCAAGCTGGAGAGGGAGCAGGTGTTGAAATCGACGGGCGGAGAGCGCGACTGATTTGGGTCGCGGAGAGGATGATATCTTCTTCCTGTCGCGTATCGTAGATATGTGCCGATGGTGGGGAATGGCCGGCTGGAGGATGCAGGCGGAAGTTCTCCATCGGCCGGGCCGGAGGGCTTCCGCCCGGCCCTTTTGTTTGCTGGCATGCACCCTGTTGCTGTTCTCGGGCTGTGGATGGTGGCAGCGACCGAGAGTGCCACGGTTGACGGTGGAAGTAGTAGCTGGACGGCAGCCGGTTCAGGGGGAGAATCGGCTGGAACTGCTGGTGTTCAGCCGCAGCGCGCACTCACGGGCGCTGGTCGCCTATCTGGAGCGGGTGGGGCCTTCGGGAGTGCGGCTCAGGAGCGAGCAGCGGTTGCAGGTGCCCGGCGGGACCACGAGCCGTTTTGAATTGATCTATCGGGCGGAGGAGGCGGGCATCCACCGCGCCTCCCTGCGGCTATACGACCTGGCGCGCGGTTCCCTGGTCCATGAATCCCGGGACCTGCGTCTGATGGTCCGGCCGCGATGGGAGTTTACGCAGGACCGCTCCTACTACACCGGGGAGCGGGGCGTCCGCTTCAGGGCCCGGCTGAATCGCCGGGATGAAGCAGGGAAACGGGTGGCGGTTACGTTGCGCGGGGTGTGGGGGCGGATAGCGTCGGTCGATCTGGCGCTGGATGAACGCCAAGCCGAGGGACAGTTTGATGCGACGTCGCTGCCGTTAGGGCGATACGAGCTGAGTGCCCGGCTCTACGGCGGTGGGATGGAGGATTCCCTCACCGTCGCATTCGAGCGGCATCCGGCAGCGGATCGCGAGGTGAAAATCGATCTGTTCAGTCGGTCGTTGCTGGTGGACGATGAGCCGTTCTTCCCGATCGGCCTTTACTGGCTGCGGGCCAGTCTGCTGGGCGAGGTAGCGCGGCTCGGTTTCAACAGCGGCGACTACTTCTACAAGCTCCAGGGAGAGGAGATCGCCGCGCTGATGGATGCGGCGGCCGACGATCGCATCGGCGTCTTGCTGGAGCTGAGCGATTTCATCCGGGGGCGCGAGGAACCGGACCGGGCGGCGATCGAGGCGACGGTGGAGCGCTACCGACAGCATCCGGCACTGCTCGCCTGGTACATCATCGACGAGCCGATCGAAACAAACGTCAGACCGGAGGATGTCGAGGAGATTTATCGGCGGATCCGGGAACTCGATCCGCATCACCCGGTCTACTTAGTCAACAATCGACCGCACACCTACGCCGATTACCTGGATGGCAGCGACATTCTGGCGGTCGATGTGTATCCGGTCCCCCGCTATCCGCTCACCCGGGTGGGGAAATCGGTGCAGGCGGCTCGTTGGACCTCATTGGACCGCAAGCCGGTCTGGTTGGTGGCCCAGGCGTTCGGCGGAGTGGAGCACTGGCCGAGGCCGCCGACGGCTGTGGAATTGCGGAATATGGTATTCCAGGGATTGGTGCACGGGGCGCGTGGGATTTTGTTCTACCGATACTGCGGGGAAGAAGAGCGCGCCATCCAGCCATCTGCCCTCTGGCGGGAGGTGCGGACGCTGGCCGCCGAATTGGCCGAGTTGACGCCGGTGCTGGTGACTGCAGAGCCGGAAGAGGAAGTGATTGGAACGCGTGAGGTGGATGTGATGCTCCGGGAATACCGGGGGGCCTACTACCTGTTTGCGGTAAATTTGACGCGGTCGCCGCAGCGGTTACATGTCCCGCTGTACGACCTGCCTCCATTGCGGAGGGTGGAAGGGCTCTTTCGGAGTCGGACTCCGCGACTGCAGAACGGCATCTTCGATGCCGATATAGAACCTTTGGGAGTGGGCATTTATCGTTTGGAGACGGCAAGGTGACAGAACGGCGTTACCGGATATTTTGGCCATTCAGGTTTCCAATCTGAATAGCTCAATAGGTTTTTCCAGCAAAAAGAAGAATTTTCAGGCATATTGCGGAATTCTAAAATTTATCGAAGCTCAGAGTTGATTATCTGAAGATCTATATAAAATTATTGGAATAATTTATCGCAGGTGTCATCAGAAGAGAGGAGATCATGGCCAAGAAGGTTTCGCTCACCAAGCGTGAGAAAGAAAAGATCAAGAAGCAGCTGCTCAAGCGGAAAGCCGAGATCCTCAACGATCTCTACGGCAACGAGGACGAGATCGACAAGCTCCAGGATCCCAAGGCGGACGATCTGGATCGAGCGGTTGAAGCCGGGGCCATGGAACTGCTGGTCGCTCTGGGTGATTCGGAGCGGCGGGAGTTGGAGGAGATCCTGATGGCACTGGAAAAGATCGACAACGGCACGTACGGCCGGTGTGAGGCCTGTCTGGACGAGCCGCTCCATCTCTGTCCGACCTGTCCGAATATTCCCAAGATGCGGCTGGAGGCACTGCCCACGGCGCGACTGTGCGTGGCGTGTCAGGAGGCAGAGGAGCAGCACAAGATCCCGTCGTACACGCGATTGCGGCCCAGGCGGATGTTTGGGGAGGATATGGAGGAGTTTTCGCACCCGCTGATGGATTCCAACGACGACGATTGAGCATTCAGACCTTGAGGTCTGAGTGCTCGCGAGGTGGTTCTTTGCTAACGAAAAAGCCCACGATTTCCGTGGGCTTTTTTTTTGGCGTTCTATAAACAAACACCTACTCGATGCTGACAGCCCCAAGCTGTTCCAGCTCAGCCATAGTCGCCAGACGCAAGTTTTTCAGCTGGCGCTGATAGCTGATAATGGAATCCAGGTTGTCGATGCGGGCCTGAGTCAGCTCCGCCTGGGCATCGAGCAGGTCCTGGCTCTGGGCGAGCCCCAGTTCAAAGCGGCTCTGCTCCACCTCGTAGGTGCGATTGGCGACTTCCAGAGCGGCTTCGCGCAGGGAGATCTGGCGCTCGGCGTCCTTGAGATTGCGGACGGCGTTGCGGATATCCTGGATGACCTGCTGGCGGCGCATGTCGTAAGAGAGGCGGCTCTGCTCCAGGGCGATCTCGGCCTGGAGGATCTCACCCCGGCGCTGGCCGTTGTCGATCAGCGGCAGATTGACCTGGATGCCCATGCCCCACTGGTTGCGCGACAGGTTGCGGCTGATATCGCCGATTTCATCGCCGCGACCGAGCAGGCTGACGTTGGCATTGAGGGTGGCGGTTATACCGTTGCGGCGCCTGACGTCGTCCAGATTGAGCTGGCGGAGTTCCTCGGTAATTTCGGTCTGCTGCATGTCGGTGCGCTTCTGGAGCCCAATTTCGAGGGCGCGCGCGGGGTCGATCTGATACTGCTGAAACGCTACTTCGGTCGCCACGTCGAGGGGGACATTCATATTCATACCCAGGACGTCGCGCAACTGATCCCGGCGGCGCTCGATTTCGGTCTCGGCGCTGGCGAAGCTGGCTTCGGAGCGGAGCATGGCGACGCGCAGTTTCAGCGCCTCGACCTCGGCGATCAGGCCGATCTCGAATTTGCGCTGAGCCAGTTCGAGGGAGGCCTTCGACTGCTCTAGACGCTGTTCCTCGATCTCGAGCCGGCGGATGCTCTGCACCAGATTGTAGTAGGTATCGATGACCTGTCCTTCGAGCACCAGCTTCTGGCGACCGTAGTCGTGTTGAGAATTGGTCAAGCTGAGCTCTGCCTGCTTGAGAGCGATCTCCTCGCGCGGGGTTTCCAGGAGTTGATGGGAGTAGTTGAGGCGCATATTGCCGACCATATCCAGCACGTCGTCGCGGGAGCTGGAGGAGAAGTCACGGCGCTGAGCGCTGGTGACCAGGGATAGACGGCCGGCATAGGGTATGCGCTGGGATACCTGCAGGTTGCCGTTGTAGGTGAAGTTGGTCTGCTCTTCGAAGACGCGGCTTTGCAGGGCGATACTTTCCTGGAGATCGCGGGTCTCGTTGTAGGTGGGCAGATCGAGGTCTGCCTCCACCTGGAGTTCGAAGGGAGCCCTGGCTCGCTGTAGGGAGGCGTAGCTGTTGGCCAGGCTCTGATACTGGCTGCGATACTGGAGATTCTGCTCGAGAGCCAGGCCGATGCACTGCTGGAGAGTCAGCTGATCAGCCTGGACTGCGCCGGGACTCATGCCGATAAAAAGGAGACAGACGAAAATGAGCCGGAGCGGGGAGTGGAAGCGTGAGATCATGGCCGAGAGTCCTGCGTTTTCTGTTGTTTTTCTGTATCTTTGGTTATCCTTAATTCGGATTATTTTCAGTCTAAGTAATAAGGTGGACATCTGCAAGTCTTATTGGCGGCCATTCGGATTGGGATTCCGCATGGCTCGATAGATCTTTTCCACCTGAAAACAGATCTTTCGATATTATACCGAAGTACAGAGTACATCGACTCAGAAGCAATGCGAAGACCATTTATACAGGGTCAGGAGGAATAGGTCGAATGGCGATTTATCTTGTGACTGGAGGGGCGGGTTTCATCGGGTCTCACATCGTCGAAGAACTGGTGCGGCGCGGGGAGCAGGTGCGGGTGCTGGATAACTTCTCCACGGGCAAGCGGGAGAATCTGACGCCTCTATTAGGGGAGATCGAGCTGATCGAGGGGGACATGCGCAGTTACCACATCGTGCGTGAGGCGGTGCAGGGGACGGACTACGTGCTGCACCAGGGGGCGCTTCCCTCGGTGCCGCGGTCGATCAACGACCCGATCACCACCAATGATGTGAATGTCGGGGGGACGCTCAATATTCTGGATGCGGCGCGGGATGCGGGGGTGAAGCGGGTGGTATACGCCTCCTCGTCGTCGGTATACGGGGCGAACAAGGCGCTGCCCAAACAGGAAGATATGATGCCGCAGCCGATTTCTCCCTATGCGGTGGCCAAGCTGACCGGGGAGAAATACTGCCATGTGTTCTCGCGGACATACGGCCTGGAGACGGTGGCGCTGCGCTACTTCAACGTATTTGGTCCGCGGCAGGATCCGCAGTCGGCGTATGCGGCATTCATCCCGAAGTTCATCGTGGGGATGATGGAGGGGCAGTCGCTGACGATCGACGGGGATGGATCGCAGTCGCGGGATTTTACCTACGTGAGCAATGTGGTGCGGGGGAACCTGCTGGCGGTGGAGGCAGAGGGGGTGAGTGGGGAGATGTTCAACATGGCATGTGGCAGTAGCATGAGTCTGAATGAGATCGTCGAGCATCTGCGGCGCCTTTTGGGATGCGAGGGGGATATTTCGTATGGACCGCCGCGTGCGGGAGATGTGCCGATGTCGCTGGCGGATATCGGTCGAGCGCGGGAGGGGCTGGGATACGAGCCGGAGATATCGGTGGGCGAGGGGTTGGAGAAGGTGGTGGCGTGGTTTAAGGAACGGAAGGGAGAATGAGTGTCCGATGAAACATTCTTTGGACGACCTGAAGATTGAGATATTCGCGGACGGGGCGGATCGGGAGGGGATACTGGAGCTGTACCGGAATCCTCTGATCGCCGGGTTTACGACCAATCCGACGCTGATGCGCAAGGCGGGGGTTGCCGACTACAAGGCGTTTGCGCTGGATATCCTTGAAGAGGTTACCGATCGACCGATTTCGTTCGAGGTGTTTTCGGACGAGTTCGACGAGATGGAGCGGCAGGCGCGGGAGATCGCCTCGTGGGGAGAAAACGTGAATGTCAAGATTCCGGTGACCAACACGCGAGGAGAGGAAAGCTACGAACTGGTGCATCGGCTCTCCCATGCGGGGGTGCGGGTAAACGTGACAGCGATGATGACGCTGGAGCAGGTGCGCCGGGTGGGATCTGCGGTTGCGGGAGGGGAATCCTGTTACGTGTCGGTCTTTGCCGGGCGGGTGGCGGACACGGGGCGGGATCCGGTGCCGATGATGGCGGAGGCGGTGGAGCTGCTGCGGCCGTACGACAACGCCGCGTTGCTGTGGGCCAGCCCGCGGGAGTTGCTGAACGTGTTTCAGGCGGATGCGATCGGGTGTCACATCATCACGGTGACGCACGACGTGTTGAAGAAGCTGGCGCTGGTGGGGAAGGACTTAGGGGAATATTCGCTGGAGACGGTCGAGATGTTTTACGAGGATGCGCGGGAGGCGGGGTACAAGTTGTGAGCGAGCCGAGAAAGTAAGCATATGAGAGATGGGGTTATGGGACACACGGAAACTTTTTTGCGGCAGGTCGTCCAGGTCGCCGAACAGCTAAACCGGAAGGCAATCGACGGGATGGTGCGATTGCTCGTGCAGACTCGGGAGCAGGGAGGAAGGCTGTTCATTCTGGGGGTGGGAGGGAGTGCCGCGAATGCCTCTCACGCGGTGAACGATTTCCGCAAGATTGCGGGGATGGAGGCGTACGCGCCGACAGACAATGTGTCTGAGCTGACGGCGCGGGTCAACGACGATGGATGGGAGACGGTGTTTGAGACCTGGTTGCAGGGGAGCCGATTGAATGAGAGGGATCTGGTGTTTGTAATGTCGGTCGGCGGGGGTAACCGGGAGTTGAGCGTCAGCGTCAATCTGGTGCGGGCGCTGGAATATGCGAAGGAAGTCGGGGCGAAGGTGTGTGGGATCGTGGGGCGGGATGGAGGATTCACGGGGCAGGTGGCAGACGTCTGTGTTGTAGTGCCGACGGTTGATGAGGGCGCGATCACGCCGTTGGCCGAGGCGTTTCAGGGGGTGGTCTGGCATTTGATCATCTCGCATCCGGAGCTGAGGGTGGGGGAGATGAAGTGGGAGTCGACCGTCGGTGAATAGTCCAAAGCGTCAGGTGAATGAACGGAAATTCGGGCAGTGGAGCGATCTGGATACTGGAGGGCGTCGGTATTGGTATGATGTTCCCGGTCGGTCTGGTTGGATGGCGCGCTATGTGAAAGAGGTGGATGAAAACGAGGTGACAACTCGATTTTTTCAGGAGATCTATGATGATGGTGGCCGACTCGTAGAGGTCCACGAGAAATTCCCCCGTGATAAGGGACATGACATTGTATGAGGAGGAGCGTTTCTATGATTACGGCTTCTGTAGTTGCTGCGCACTTGACGTCGTATCTGAGGCATGAGCGGAGCCTGGCGGAGTTAGTCGATTGGGCCGAAGAGGTGATGATGGAAGAGGAGTTTGTTCCCGAGCAGTACGAAGTGATTCGAGATGTCGTAGCTCGACTTGGTCTGGCCGATGTGAGAGCTTTCGGGCTTACATGGGAGGATTGTGAACAATTTCTCGAGCGCTTGGGCTACACGGTAAATGTAGAAGTTAATGCACTTTGAAGTGGAGGCGAATCTACCCGTTGGTTGAAGATATACCATGACTGATAGAGCACTGGAAGTCGCCGTTATGCCGAACGGTGCGCTGTTGCCGGAGTTTGTGGACTCGGGAGAGCGGTTCGGGGAGGCTTCGCGGCAGGCGCAGGAGGAGATTTTTCGGCGATTCGATGCGGAGCCGGCGAACTGGCTGTTGCTGCTGGGATTCAGGGATGGCGAGGTCCGGCTACCGACGTCGCTGGAGTACTGGCGGGGGTTTGCCGGACGGTTTGTCGACGGACTGGGCAGGATCGAGGACCTGGAGGGGGTGAGGGAGAGGGCGGCGGTGGAGCTACCGGGGGAGGAGGAGATGGAGACACTGCTCGCCCGGGCGCCGATGATGACCGGGGGGGAATATCTGACGGAAGCGCTGCTGACGGATCTGTGGGAGCAGTTGGGGAGGGCGTTCCGGGATCTCATCGGGAGTTTCGACGGCACGGTCGAGGGATTTTTCCACAGATACAGTCCCCGGACCCACCTGGTGGGCCGGGTTTTTTTTCACCTGGTCGAAAACACCAGAGGGGAGGATCCATTCGCCTTTCTGGCGACCTATTCGACGCGGGTGGATGCGAAGGGGGCTTCCAAGCACCTGCCTCTCCGGCACGCGCTTCAGGAGTACGAGGGGGAGCGGGAGAAATTGCTGGAGCTGCTCTCCACGGTGCACGCGGCGGCCAGGGAGAGCAGTCTGATAGAGGAGCTGCTGGAGAGTGGCGAGATCTTCCATCCCCTCTCCTGGTCGAGCCGGGACGCGTACGCCTTTCTCAGAGATATCCCGGTTTTCGAACGGGCGGGAATTCTGTGCCGCATTCCGAACTGGTGGACGGTCAAAGCATCGCAGACGCGCGTGGAGGTGGGCATCGGCGAGGAGCGGCCGGCGCACGTGGGCATGGAGGCGCTGCTCGGGGCCAGGCCGCGGCTGTTTTTGGGGGATGTGGAGATTTCCGTGGCAGAGGCGCGACAACTGCTGCAGGAGTCGGAGGGGCTGGCCCTGCTCAAGAACAGGTGGGTGGCGGTCGATCCGGAGAAGCTGGAGCAGGCGCTGGCGGCTTACGATCGGGTTGGGGAGATGCGGGAGGAGGGACTCACGCTGCGGGAGGCGCTGCGCTTTCAGCTCAACCCCGAGGAATTATTGGGGAAAGAGGATGGAGGGACGGAGGTGGGGGTTGCCAGCGGGGAATGGCTGGCGAGCGTGACGCGGAAGCTGCTCGATCCAATGCTGGTGAAAGGGCTCAAGCCGCCGGCTTCTTTTCGGGGGGAGCTGCGCGAATACCAGAAGCAGGGGCTGAGCTGGCTGGGGTTTCTCGATTCGCTGCAGTTGGGCGCCTGTCTGGCCGACGACATGGGGTTGGGGAAGACGGTCCAGGTGCTGGCTTTTCTAAGCGGTATCCAGAAGCGGAAGGGGACCAGTCTGCTGATCATCCCCGCCTCGCTGATCGCCAACTGGCAGAGCGAGATCGAGCGATTTGCCCCCAGGCTGAAGTTCTTTGTGGCCCATCCGGAGGCGCATCGGGAAAAGGGTTTGAGGCCACCGGGGAAGAAGGAGTTGGGGCGGCTGGACCTGGTGATCACCACTTACGCGCTGGTGCAGCGGTACGAGTGGCTCCAGGATGCGTCTTGGGACTACGTCATCCTGGACGAGGCACAGGCGATCAAGAACCCGGGAACCAAGCAGACGCGGGCGGTCAAGAAACTGAAGGCGAAGAACCGGATCATCCTGACCGGCACGCCGGTGGAGAATCGCCTTTCCGACCTGTGGTCGCTGTTCGACTTTCTCAATCCGGGGCTGCTGGGGAATGCGCAGGAGTTCAAGAGGTTCTGCAAGATGCTGAAGGAGGATACCGGAGGGTACGCGCGGCTGCGGTCGGTGGTCAGTCCGTATATTCTGCGGCGCCTGAAGACGGATCGCTCGGTGATCGACGATCTGCCCGACAAGGTGGAGATGAAAAGCTATGCCCCTTTGAGCAAGAGGCAGGTGGTGCTGTACGAGGATCTGGTCGGGGAGATCCGGGGGAAGCTGGAGGATGGGGTGGATGGAATCCAGCGAAGGGGGTTGATTTTGGCGTCGCTGATGAAGTTCAAGCAGCTGTGCAACCATCCGGATCAGTACCTGGGAACGGGCGGGTTCGAGGAGAAGGAGAGCGGCAAGTTCGGGCGGCTCAGGGAGATCTGCGAGACGATCTTCGAGAAGCGGGAGCGGCTGCTGGTCTTCACTCAATTCAAAGAGATGACGAAGCCGCTGCACGACTTTCTGGCGACTATTTTCGAACGGCAGGGGCTGGTGTTGCACGGGAGCGTGGCGGTGGGCAAGCGGAAGGGGTTGGTCGAGCAGTTCCAGAATCCGGAGGTGTACACGCCGTTCATGGTGCTGTCGCTCAAGGCGGGTGGTGTGGGGCTGAATCTGACGGAGGCGAACCACGTGGTGCACTTCGATCGCTGGTGGAACCCGGCAGTGGAGAACCAGGCAACAGACAGGGCGTTCCGGATTGGGCAGCAGCGGAATGTGGTGGTCCACAAGTTTTTGACGCGGGGGACGATCGAGGAGCGGATTGACGAGATGCTGGTGGAGAAGGCCGAGCTGTTCGAGAAGGTGGTGGGGGGGGGTGGCGAGAGCCTGATTACGGGGATGGACGACGAGGCGCTGATGGGGGCGCTGCAGTTGCGGCTGTGAGGGATTGGGGGTTGGGAGGGGGGGATGGAGAGAGTTGGGATTTTGGATGTGGATGTGGAAAAGTGGAGTAAGAGAGAAATAGCGAAGGGATATATTGCTTTGGAGATGAGACGATGAGCAGGTATTACTACGGGTTCCCACCGTACGTGTCGGTGGCGCAGAAACGGGCGAAGGCGGAGAAGAAATTGAAGGCGCTGAGGAAGAAGAATCCGGGGATCGCCCCGGTAGTTATCGAGGGGAGGAGCATCGCCAGCACCTGGTGGGGGAAGTCGTGGAATCAGAATTTGGAGCGGTACGCCGACTACAGCAACCGGATCGGGCGGGGGAGGAGCTACGTGCGGCACGGGGCGGTGCTGGATTTGAAGATCAAGGCGGGGGAGATCCGGTCGCTGGTGCAGGGGAGTCAGGGGCAGCCGTACAAGGTAGTGGTGTCGATCAAACCCTTGAGCAAGGAAAATTGGAAGAAGGTGAGGGAAGCGGCGGCGGGGAAGCTGGACTCGCTGGGGGAGCTGCTGGCGGGGAAGTTTCCCAAGGGGCTGCAGGAGCTGTTTTTCGCCAGAGGAGAGGGGCTTTTCCCCGAGCCGAAGGAGATCGATTTCGACTGCAGCTGCCCGGACTGGGCGTCGATGTGCAAGCACGTGGCGGCGACGCTCTACGGGGTGGGCGCGCGGTTGGACCAGGATCCGGGACTGTTTTTTGCGCTGCGGAAGATCGAGATGGAAGATCTTATCACCCAGGCTGTGAAGGGGACGACCCGGGCGCTATTGAAGAAGGCGGACAGCAAGAGCTCGCGGGTGATGGAGGGTGCGGATCTGGGGGATGTCTTTGGGATTGAGCTGGAGGAGGAGGTGGGAAAGGAGGTGGCGGGGAAATCGCGGAGGAAAAAAGCGGCAGGGGGGAAAACGGCTGCCGGGAGGAAGAAAAGGGGCGCCGGCCGGAAAAAAAAAGGAGAGGTAGCGCAAGAGGAAACCGTCCCTGCGAAGAGTGTGGCGCCGAAGAAGGCGACCCGGAAAATCGGAGCGCGAAAGAAGACGGAGAAGGGCGCGGCGAAGGGGGAGAAAAGAGCGGCTCCTCGCCGCAAAGTGCCGGCAAAGGCCGGGGCCTCTCGTGGCGGGGCTGCCTCTGCGCAAGGGAATTTTATCGACCAGGTGGTCGCGGTGGTGCGCAGGCGTCAGAAGGTGAGCATTGCCGATATCTGCACCAGGGTCGATTTGAGCGAGCGGCAGGTGCGGAATGCCGTGGCTCGAGCGGTCGTTTTGGGAAGGCTCGAAAAGAAGGAGAGAGGGATCTACATCAAGCCCTGATATGGCATGGATGGAGGAGCGGAGGGAGGTGGTGTGCTTTTCAACTGTACTGTTGTATGCATACAGCAGTACAGTTGAAAAGTAGAAGGAGGGCTGCATGGGGAGATCTCTGGGAAATCGACGGGCCGCTTCCTATATTCTATTTCTATGGCAAAAAAACATCGACGTAAGCAGAACAAGGCCCGTAGTCAGCAGAAATCGGCTTTCCTGCCCCCGCGCGAGGAGGGCAACCGGGCCTTTCGCCAGGGGGAGTTCGGCCGAGCGATCAAGGCGTGGGGAAAGCTGGATGGGGAACAGGATGAGGCGGTGGAAACGGCTCTGGCCGAAGCGCACTTTCGCCGGGGGTTGGCCGCGCACCAGGCCGGGACCCAGGCGGTCGCCGATCTGCGGCGGGCCGTGGAGTTGTGCCTGGACGAAGGGCGGTACTGGTACCACCTGGGGCTGGCGCTGCATCGGAGCGATCAGGTGGAGGAGGCCTGTGCCGCCTATGCCCGGGCGGTCGACCTGGGGTACCAGGGGAAGGGACTCGGTTTTACGCGCGGCCTGGCCGAGGTGGAGCGGGACCCCGGGGGCGATCTGGATCGGCTTTCCTGGCTCTCCGCAGAGGAGCGGGAGGGGCTGGATCCGGTGGCTGCCCTGCTGCGGAAGGCGCCGCAAGAGGTGCTGGACGGAGGATCGGTAGATGGACCGGGAGCGCTGTGGCAGGGGCTGGGTCGCCTGGTCGCAGGAGAGGTGGAGCAGGCCCGGGAGGCGCTGGCTTTTCCCGGGGGACAGCAGCTGCGGGCCGAGGCCGAGCAGGTGCGGCTGTTCTACCTGGGGCTGACGGCGGCGAAGGGGGATCGGCAGGCGGCGTTGGAGGCTTGGACCGAGGCGAGCCGGGCGGCGTCCAGAGCCCACGTTCCGCCCCAGCCGCGGCTGAGCCAGGGGCTGGCGCAGATGCAGCACCAGCGCCTGTACGAGCTGCAGCGGGAGGAGCGATGGGAAGCGGTGCTGAAGGAGGTGCATGCGGCCACCGCCCAACCGAGGACGGCGGACCCGGCGCTTTTACAGGTGCGGCTGGTCGCCCTGCAGCACCTGGCCATGAAGGGGGCGGCGGCGGGAGAATGGAAGACCGCCTTGGACCGCTGGGAGGAGATGGGCGCGATCCTGAGGGTGCAGCCCTCTCTAGGCGACCGGACGCCGTTGTTCCGCAACGCGGCTATCGGTTGGGAAGCCCTGGAGGAGTGGGGAAAGGCAGGCGAAGCGTGGGCGGCGGTTTTAGGCGCCCTGCCCCGGCGCGGGGGAAAGAAGGAGACGGCGGAGATCCCGGTGGACGAGCAGCGGGACTGGCTGCGCCGCCGCATCGTGGAGAATTTCGAGCGCGCCGAGCGGCCGGACCGAGCCATCGGCTACTTCAAGCAGATGGTCAAGGACGCACCGGACGACCTGGAGGTGCGCCTGGAATTGGCCGAGGCGTTGTGGGACAACGACCAGATCATCGCCGCCCGCAATGAGGCGCGGCGGATCCTGGAACAGGATGGGAAGCACGTGGGGGCGCTCATGCTGCTGGCCGGGATTCACCAGGAGCGGGATGAGGAGGCGGAGGCGGAGGAGGTGCTGCAGCAGGTCCTGGAGATCGATCCGGATCACGAAGAGGCGCGACGCGAGATCGTCGATTCGATGATGGGGCGCGGGGTGAATACGTTCAACGACGGAGATCACCACGAGGCGTGGGCGATCTATACCGAGGCGCTGGAATACGGCCCCACCAACATCCATTTGCTGGCCCTGCTGGGAGATACGGAGCTGACGCTGGGCGATGCGGCGGCGGCGCGGGAGCGGTTCGACCAGGCGCTGGCCAGCGGCCAGGACCAGGCGTACGGAGAGGTCTTCGAGTGCTGGGCGAAGCACGGGGAGGAAAAGGAGGCGCGCCGGCTGCTGAAACAGGCGGAGGAGCGGGGCGCGGCCTCCCACATCTTCTACCTCCGGGCCGGGGCGTTCTGCCTGAACTCCGGGATACCCCCTTCCCCTCTGGAGGGGCTTTTCGGCCGGGTGCGGAAGGGGCGACGGGAGGGGAAGTGGGAGAAGTGGGGCCGCCAGCTCATCGACAAGGGGCTGGATTTGGCCCCGGATCGAGGGGAGGCGCTGGATCTGGTCCTCCGCCTGGTGGGAATGGGGCATCCGGAGGCGGCGCTCGAGTACGCCCGCCAGCTGGTGGCGCTGGCTCCCGACAGCCCGGAAGCGCTGTTTTCCCTGGGGCTGCTGCAGGGGATGACGGACGCAGGGGCGGCCAAAGAGACGCTGCAAAATGCGCGGCGTCTGGCCCGCAGTCAGGGGAATGAGGAGCTGATCCGGGAGATTGACCGGATCCGTCGGGATATGGACAACCCTCTGTTTGGCATGCTGGGGCCGGGGCTGGACTTATTCGGGGGAGATTTTGACGAGGAGGATTTTTTCTAGATGAACAGAGTCGAAGATCCTTATGCCGTCCTGGGACTGACTCCCCAGGCCGCGCCCGAGGAGATCAAGAAGGCGTATTTTTCTCTGGTGCGGGCGCATCCCCCGGAGCGGGATCCGGAGGGATTCAAGCGGATTCGGGCGGCGTATGACCTGCTGAGGATACCGGAGCAGAGGCGCCAGACCGACATGCTGCAACTGGCGCAGTGGCCGGAGCCGGAGCTGGTGGGACCGGACGAGCTGGAGCTGACGGTGGACCGGGAGGATGTGGTGCGGGCGGCGCGGGCGTACAGCGACCTGGGTCGCCGCAGCTGGAGCGAGGACTGCCGGGAGGTGGCGCTGTGACGGCCGGGAAAAAAGACGGCTGGTTGGCGCGTCTGGCCCGGCGGGCCGGATTGGACCGGGTGCCGGAGGAGGTGGCCCGGGAGGTGGCCGGGCTCCAGACGGAGGTGGCCGAGGGGCTGGCTGGTCTGCAGGAGGCGGTGGAAAGGCTGGAGAAGGCGTCGGGCCGGGCGGGCAAGGAGCAGTTCAGGGTGAACTCCCTGATGGAGGCGCAGCAGCAGACGTTGAAGGGGGCTCTGGAGCAGCTGCGCGAGGCGGAAGTATCTCGTCAGCGGGAGGTGGAACGGCTGCGGCAGGAGCTGTCCCGAGTGGAAGGAGAGGCTCGCCTGGAGCTGGTGAAAAGGCTGCTGCCGGCCCTCGACGGGCTGGATGAAGCCCTGGCATCGGGGGTCCGGCTGCGCGGGGAAAAAAAGAGGAGGCCGGTGCGGCGTTTGGGTTTTTTCAAGCGTCTGTGGGCCGCTGTGCGGCTGGTTTTTGCCCCGGGGTCGATTGCGGCGGAGCCGGCCGGGGATGCGGCCATGGACGCCTGGCTGGAAGGGCTGAGCCTGGTGCGGGAGCGGTTTTTGAAGATGCTGGCCGGGGAGGGGGTGCAGCCGATCGAGGCGTTGGGCGCGGTTTTCGATCCGCACCGGCACGTGGCGGTGGAGACGGTGGCAGGGGAGCCCGAAAGGATCGTGGGAGAGGCCAGACGCGGGTACGCGGTGGGAGACCGGATACTGCGCTATGCGGAGGTGATCGTAGCGCGCAAGCGGGAAACGACCAACGAGGAGGAGCAGGCAGCGTGAGTGCGATTATCGGGATCGATCTGGGTACCACTTTTTCAGAGGTGGGATACGTGCGCGACGGGCAGCCGGTCCTGTTGCCCAACGGGGAGGAGTGGGCGGTGCCGTCGGTGGCCGGTTTCACCCCGGATGGGAAGCTGGTGGTGGGCACGCCGGCGCGCAATCAGTACATCCTCTACCCGGAGCAGACGGTGCGCTCGATCAAGCGCCGGATGGGGACGGAGGAGACGGTGTGCCTGCAGGGGCGGGAGTACCGCCCGGCGGAGATCTCGGCCCTGATTCTGCGCGAGCTGAAGCGGGTGGCCGAGGTGAATTTAGGGCAGCCGGTGGAGCGGGCGGTGATCACGGTGCCGGCCTATTTCAGCGACGCGGCCCGGCAGGCCACGCGCGAGGCCGGGGAGATAGCCGGCTTTGCGGTGGAGCGGATCCTCAACGAGCCCACGGCGGCAGCTCTGGCCTATGGTCTGGAGCGGACGGACGAGGAACTGCAGATCGCGGTCTACGACCTGGGGGGCGGGACGTTCGATGTGTCCATCGTAGAGCTGAATCAGGGGGTGCTGGAGGTACGGGCCTCGCACGGGGACACCGAGCTGGGGGGGGATGATTTCGACGCGTCCCTGATGGCGTATCTGGCCGATCGTTTCGAAGAGGAGCACGGCCTGGATCCGCGCGCCGACAGCCGCGCTCGGGCGCGGCTGATGCGGACGGCGGAGCAGGTCAAGATCGGGCTTTCGAGTCAGCCGTACGTGCGGGCGCGCGAGGAGTTTTTGATGGAGAAGGAAGGGCGGCCTCTGCACCTGGATTTGGAGGTGGAGCGGCAGGTTTTCGAGGAGCTGATCGCCGACCGGATCGACGACACGCTGGCGGCGTTCGACCAGGCCCTGGAGGATGCCGGGCTGAAGGTGTCGGAGCTGGACCGGCTGCTCTTTGTGGGGGGCTCCACGCGCATTCCTCTGGTGTGGGAGCGGGTGGCCGAGCACACCGGCCTGGAGCCGATGACGGAGATCGATCCGGATGCGGCGGTGGGACTGGGCGCGGGGGTGCAGGCGGCGATAATCGCCGGGGATACGATCGACGCGATCCTGGTGGATGTGACGCCGCACTCGCTGGGCATCGAGGTGGTCGAGTGGGAGTTCGGGCTGCCGGTACCGGATCGATACGGCATCCTCATCCACCGCAACACGGCCTTGCCCACCAGCCGGGCCGAGGTCTTTTCGGCCATGCACCCCAAGCAGACGGCGATTAGGGTGAAGGTGTACCAGGGGGAAGAGCCTGTCGCTTCGGAAAACACGCTGTTAGGGGAGTTCCTCTTCGAGCATCTGAAGCCGGAGAAGAAGGGGGAGCCGCCGCTGATCACGGTGGAGTTCGATCTGGATATGAACGGCATTTTGCAGGTTTCGGCGAAGGACCGGGGGAGCGAGGCGGTGGAGCAGACCACGCTGGAGGCGGCCCACACCCGTTTGAGCACCAGCGACAAGGCAGCGGCGGCCCAATTTTTAGCCGGGCTGGAGCGGGCCGAGGAGGAAGAGGAGGAGGAGGATCCGCTGCTGCGTCGGGCGCGCCGAGTTTTGGAGGAACGACAGGAGGACGTGGAGGAACTGGGGCAGGTGGTGGTGGCGCTGGAGATGGCCCGGCGGGGCGGGCGCACAGAGGAGGTGGAGGGATTGAACGACCGGCTGCTCGATTTGCTCTACGAGCTGGAGGATGAGGACGAGTGAGGGGGAATGGGATCTGCCGGTAGGATAAGGTCCCTCACGAGTCCGACTGAATGGAGAGGGGATCGATCAATGGGTTTCTGGGAAGGGTGGAGAAGCCCATGCCCGAGCTGAAAGGAGAGTGTGCTGTGTTACTGTATCGATACAGTAACACAGTCGAGGTGCAACGTGAAATTTAGGGGGGGGTGTATGGGAAGATACTATGGGGAATCAATGGGCCGTTTTCTATATTGGTGGTAGAGTTAGTTGTCTACCCAGGGTCGAAGTGATGGAGCCAATGCCCGAATCGTCTCATATCGAGCGTGCCCGGAAGCGTCTGCGTGACCGCGCCCTTAGCCGCGCACAGGAGTGTGAAGGGATGCAGCACCAGGCAGTCCTGGATTTTCGGGCCATCGTGGGTATGATCGTCGAGGAATACGAGCCGGTTCGCATCTACCAATGGGGCTCGGTGCTGCGCCCTGGAGTATTCAGGGAGTACTCCGATATCGATATCGCCGTGGAGGGCATAACGGATGCGCCGACCTTCTTTCGCATGCTGGGGGATGCGCAGAAGATGACCCGATTCCCTATGGATCTGGTCCAGATCGAGAAGATAGAGTCCAAATACGCCGAAGATATCCATCGGCATGGGAAAATCATATATGAACGAAGCTGATCCCATACTCGAGCTGATGGCGAGGATGGAGAGAACCCGGCAACTGCTCCATCGCATTGTCGAGGAATATCGCGGATTTCTCGAAGGGGACTTCAAATTGATGGGCAGGAAGAATACCTCGGCTATCGTCATCGCCGAGTTGATGGTCGGTTACTACACCTGTGCCGAGACTTTATTTTTGCGCATAGCTCAATTTTTTGAGAACAATCTCGATGCCAACCGCTGGCATGCCGATCTGCTGGAGAAGATGACTCTGCGGATCGAGGGGGTGCGCGATCCGGTCATCAGCGAAGAAACTTCAAGGAATCTCGGGGAATTGATGAAGTTTCGGCATTTCCGCCGCTACTACTTCGAACTGGAGTACGATTGGGACAAACTCGACTACCTGCAAAAGGTATTTGAGCGAGTATCCGAGAGCCTGCCGTCTGATCTGGAAAGATTCAGGTCATTCCTGCGGGAATTGACGATATGAGACTCGATAGCGAACAGGCACGGGCCATTAAGGACGTGGTGGCGGCAAGCGATCCGGGTGCCGAGGTGTTTCTCTTCGGATCCAGGGTTAAAGACGAGGAGAGGGGAGGGGATATTGACCTGCTCATTATGTCGTCGAAAATCGACCCGGACGAGCGCCGCAGAATCAAGCTGCGGCTGATCGACCGACTCGGGCCACAGAAGATCGATCTGCTGGTCGCTTGGGATACGGAGAAGCCGCTGGTGCGCATTGCCCTGCAGGAGGGAATAAAGCTGTGACGGAGCGGGACTATGTGGCGCTGCTGCAAGAGGCGCTGAATCGACTCGATGACGCGGAGAGGTGGCTGCGACGTTCGTACCGTCTGTGCGAGGGAATGGAGGTGGAAGGTAGTCTGGAGGAGGAGGATTTCGACAGGCTGGAGACGTTGACCAGCCGTTTTGCCCGGGTCAGTGACATGCTGTTGCAAAAGGTCTTCAGAAGTATCGATCAGCTGGAGCTGGAGGGTGGAGGGACGCTGCTGGATGCGCTGCATCGCGCCGAAAAGAGGGGGTTGATCGATTCGGTCGACCAGTTTCGGCTGATAAGAGAGCTGCGGAACGAGATTGCGCACGAATACGCTTTGGACGAATTGCGCCCGTTGTTTAAGTCTGTTTTAGAGCAGACGCCTGTGCTGTTTTCCATGATCGATAAGGTCAAGGCGTACTGTTCAAAGTATACGGAGGAGAGTCCATGAGTAACGATGCGGTAACGCTGGCCTGCGTCGGGGCCGGGTACTGGGGGAAGAATCTGGTGCGGATATTCGACGGGTTGTCCGGGGTGCGGCTGAAGTGGGTGTGCGACGCCAGTGAGAAGGTGCAGGCGGGGATGCGGCAGCAGTACGGGGATGTGGAGGTGACTGGGGAACTGGAGCAGGTGCTGAATGATGAGGAGGTGGAAGGGGTGGTATTGGCGGTGCCGGCGGTGGGGCACTTCGGGGCGGCCAGGCAGGTGCTGGAGGCGGACAAGCATGTCTACGTGGAGAAGCCGTTGACGCTGTCTGCGGCGGAGGCGGAGGAACTGGTGGCGCTGGCCGACCAACAGGGGAAGGTGCTGATGGTGGGACATCTGATGGTGTATCATCCGGCGGTGCAGATGCTCAAGGGGATGGTCGAGCGAGGGGAGTTGGGGGAGATCTACTATCTATACGCCCAGCGGGTGAATCTTGGGATCGTGCGCAAGGACGAAAATGCGCTGTGGAGCCTGGCGCCGCACGATATCTCCATTCTGCTGCACCTGCTGGACCAGGAGCCGGACTCGGTGAGCGCGCGGGGGGAGTGCTATCTGCAGGAGGGGATCGAGGATGTGGTGTTTGCCAGTCTGCACTTTGCGGATGGGAAGATGGCGCAGGTGCAGGTGTCGTGGCTGGATCCGCACAAGGTGCGCAAGCTGACGGTCGTGGGCAGTCGGAAAATGGCGGTATTCGACGACGTGGAGAGCGCCGAGAAGGTGCGGGTCTACGACAAGGCGGCCGAGAAGGCGGAATACGAGTCGTATGGGGATGCGATTACGCTGCGGTTTGGGGATGTGGTTATTCCGCACGTGGATATGGTGGAACCGCTGAAGGTGGAGTGCCAGCACTTCGTGGAGTGTATGAAAGAGGGGAAAACGCCCCGGAGTGACGGGCGGGACGGCCTGCGGGTGGTGCGGGTGCTGGAGGCGGCACAGCGATCGCTGATGCTGGATGGGGCGCCAGTGGCGTTGGGATGAGACTTTATATTCTGAGAAGGCGCAGGTGATCAAGTAGGCGGTGTCTGGGAAATGCATGAATGTAGATGATCGGAGTCTCCGGTCTCCGGCGCTCGTCGGACACCCCTCGTCCTGAGGGACTTACCGACTGAATCGACAAGCGGATATTCTATAGACAGCGCCATAGCAGACAGACGGCATAATCAATAGTTCGGTGGTCCACTCAGTTGCGATTGTTATTTGATAATGCTACGGTGTATACATGCCCAAGATTTTTGAGAAGGATGGCTTCAAGTTCTTTTTTTATAGCAATGAACACAAACCGATTCACGTGCATGTGCGCTACGGCGGGGGAGAGGCTGTCTTCTACATCGAGAACTTCGTGGAGTTGCGTGAGTCGCAGGGCCTAAAGGTCAGGGAGCTATCGAGAGCAGAGCAACTCGCGCAAGAACATCAACAACTTATCATAGAGAAGTGGCATGAGCATCTTGATTGATACTGCAGTTACCGCCTCGTTTAGCGATGGGGACATCGTGATCGTTATGGAAAGTGGTACGGAATTGCGCTTTCCAGTGGCGGAGAATCCGCGCCTTGCGGCAGGCACACCCGCCCAACTCAATAACATTGAGTTGTCACCTTTCGGAATTCATTGGCCGGATCTGGATGAAGATCTTTCATTCAGAGGCCTAGCAGTCGGAGACTACGGGCAACGCCGAACAACCAGATCGAGGTAAGGTTCTGCTAGGCGCCACCGTATCTCTTCGGTGATGTTAGGGCGAGGCGACCTGGACAGCGCTGCAATTTTCACACTCTTATATTCCTAACACTGGCGCGAATTTTCAAACCAACGCTGCGCCCCCTGAAGGATGCGGCGGCCATCAATGCCACGCGCTACGCCATCGGTAATGCTCTGAAGCGGCTGGGATTGCCAGTGACCTTCTGGTCGGGTGGGCGGACCAAGTATAACCGCTGCCAGCAGCACTACCCCAAGGCGCACTGGATCGACGCAGCCTGCGTGGGCGACAACGGCGACCCTGTCCACCTCGATCCGGAGATGAAGCGGTTCGAGATCAAGGCTCTGGGACGAGGCAACCGTCAGGCCTGTCGCGTGGATAAGTATGGCTTCCCGCGCACGAAAGGCCAGGCTGTCAAGAGCGGCCCAGCTATCCGACCGGATTATGTGGTGGACAGGACACAGGTCATGGAATTAACGATTCACTCTGAAGCGCCGCCCTTAAACCGCGATGCATCGGGCGCGCTACGCGTGGGCACTTCCCGTGTCCTGGTGGAACTGGTGATCAGGGCTTTCCAGGATGGGAGCACGCCAGAGACCATTGCGCAACGCTATCCTGCCATCCCTCTGGTGGACGTCTACGCTGTGATAGCCTACTATCTGCGGCACCGGGATGAGATGGAGAGCTACCTGGAGGAGCGTGAGCAAGAGGCCGAAGCCGTGAAGGTTCGGATCGAGGCGCACCAGGGTAGCCTTTCGGGCGTGCGGGGTCGCTTGCTGGCCCGCCAGGGACGGGTATGAAGGATGAAGTGGATGTCGATATCATCAAGAGCAACATGCGAACGGTTGGGATGAGCAGAGAAGAGTATTTTGAGCTTCTGCCCTCGTCTTGTGCTGGATGCCTGTGCCCTGATCGCCTATTTGAATGACGAAGAGGGAGCAGAACAGGTCCAGATGAGATTGGATGAAGCAGTTGAGCAGCGGGTCCTTTATTCTGATGGACAAAGAGCTGAAGGCTGTGGAGGAATCATGGACTATTATCTCGATGCCAGTGCATGATGGGGCTGTCATAGCAGGAAGAGAGATCTACAAGATGCCTATCGTGACAGAAGATCTGATGGACAAAGAGCTGAAGGCCCTGTTCAAAACAGGCGGACACCGGTCAGAGCAAGCCGTTGTCGGGCACGCTTTGGAGGTATTGTTGGCCGCGAACCCTGCTTTGCGTCTGGGCGTGGCGGTTGAGCTGTACAATACAGGGGAAGTGACGCTGGTGCGTGCGGCCGAAATCGGCGACGTCAGTGCGGAGACCTTCAAGGATCATCTCCATAAAAAGGGCATGAAACGCACCGTCGATCTTCCGAAAGAAGAGGTGGTAGCCGGTGCAGGCCGCTGCGCTGGAGGACCCCGGGCATGTTTTTCGTGGCGGTAAAAAACGTGGCACGCGCCAGGGGCATGACGCAGTTTGCCCGTGATACCGGATTGGGGCGGGAGAGCCTGTACAAGGCATTAGCCCCAGGGGCCAATCCGCGCTACGACACGGTGCTGAAAGTTTTGCATGCCTTCGGTGTCAAGTTGCACGCCGAGTCCGTGCATAGCTGATATCACGTCAGGTAATCAGGCCACGGAGGGGATGAGATGGATGATTTGTTGAGGAGTGACGATGGCACTGATCACATCCCAGGAAGTGGCAACCCGGTTGACGGCCTATTTGCACCACGAGTGGAAGCTCGAGGAACTGGCCAGGGTGACGTATAGAACGGCCATAGAGGGGATAAGATGGATGACCTGTTGAGACGCATATCCTGAGGTCCCAGAGCTGCCTGGGTGCGTTGCCGACGGCGCTACTTATCAAGAAGCGCTCAGCAACGCGGAAGTAATAGTTCGAGAGTGGATTGAGACGGCGAAAGAATTGGGACGTCCCGTTTCTGAACCCCAGGGGCGGTAAGCTGGATTTAGTTGTGGGGAAACTTCTGGAGGCTACATTGAGCAACTACCGGCAACGATGGGACCACTACCAGCTAATGCTATGGTCTCTAGGCGCTGGGGGTGCGCACGTCCATGTGCGCTTCGTGGACCTTAGGCGAATAGCGGCACTCTCTGCTGGTGGCGGATTGTTTCGCTGGGCAACAATCTTCTTGACAAATTTCGAGCAGGGTTATTTCTTTAGACAACTGTTTGTTTTTTGGGGTTCAACGGGGTCTGAGAAAACGCTCTCAACCGCAGCTAAAGGAGGGGGCTTATACACGAATAGTTAATGGATATTCTGAAACAGAACTCGACGACGCGCGACGACCTGGGGATGCTGGCGGTAATGGACGCCCTGGCGGAGGAGGAGGAGGTCACCCAGCGGGAGCTGGCGCGCCGCACCGGGTTGAATCTCAAAAAAGTTAATTATTGCCTGCACAAGCTGCTGGAGAAGGGACATATCAAGTTCCAGCGAGCGGTGCACAACCCGGACAAGCGATCGTATCTATACATCCTGACGCCTGCTGGGCTGAGGGCCAAGTCGCACCTGACCTACAATTTCCTGAAGGTCACGCTGGGGTTTTACAACGAAGTGGAGGAGCGGGTCCGGCGCTGTCTGCAAGAGATGGCCGGGGCCGGGGTGCGACAATTGGTGCTGTGCGGGATCAGCGATGCGGCGCGGATCGTAATGGATTTGGTCGAGGGGAGTGAGATTCAGGTCGTGGGAGTTCTGGACGATATGTATATGGACACTTCATTCAATGGAGCGCCGGTGCTGCGGGCAGCGGAGCTGAAAGCCCAAGCCTGGGACGGTGTGCTGATTACCGCCCTGGACGAGCTGGAGGCCGTGGAAGCGCAGCTGCGGGATAGGGGGCTGATGGAGGAGCAGATCTGGCGTCTGGCATAAGGGCTGACTTGGAGTTATAAAAGTCGCCCTTTTTTGTTTGTAAATTGTTGTTTTAGAGGGATTTGCGCGAAAAAATTCCGCGTAATTGACAGGGGCGGAGTGTATCTGACGGATGATGGGGAAGGGGTGCAGATATTTTTTCCCCAGAAGGGAGAACACGATTATGCCTCAGATGACGCTGGAAGTCCCTCAGGCATTGGCCGAATTGCCTGAACAGGAGCGAAATCAACTGCTCCAGGCCGGACTGTATGAAGCCTGGAGTGCCCGGGTACGGGAATTGGAGGCGGAAGTGGCGGAAGCCGGGGTTCAGGTACGGCAATTCGAGGCCCAATATGGAATGCCCTTGGACCGCTTCGAGACTGAAATTTTGCCTACCACAGAGACGTTGCGGATCCATGAAGAGTATAACGATTGGTTTTTTTGGCAGAACGTGTTGGCTAATAAGCAGGCCCAGTTAGACAGAATACATCATCTTAGAATGAGCTGATGCTCAGCCAACTTCAGGGGCGACCGGGTCTCGTGGTCGCCGTCTCTCAGTACGAGCATCGTCTGTGCGACACGGTTGAGCAATTCAAGGCTATTGTTCAGCTGGTGGATGGCACTCGTCTACACATCAGCGAGGTATGGGTGGGTGGTGAGTTACGCAAAAACGCATATTTCCAGGTTGCCCCCGATGGCCAAATTATACGCGGATGGGACAACGCACCCCATCATCCTGAAATAGATACCTACCCGCACCATCTCCACATGTCAAAGGGAATACATCCTTCTGCGGTTCGGGCCCTGGTTGATGTGCTCGACATTTTAGCGGAACTATGAAGACAATTCCGGCACGTCGGGTCGTGATGCTGGATCGGGATGGTACCGTTATTAAGGAGTGCCACTATCTTTCCGAGCCAGGACAGGTCGAATTGCTGCCCGGGGTGGGAGAAGGGTTGCGGCAGTTGCAGGAGATGGGGTTGGGATTGGTGCTACTGACCAATCAGTCCGGGATTAATCGAGGCTATTTTGGGTGGGAAGAGGTGGAGCGGGTGCATCAGGTGCTCAGAGAACTGTTGGGGGCAGAAGGAGTGGAACTGGAGGGGATCTTCGTCTGCCCGCATAGGCCGGAAGAGGCGTGTGGGTGCCGCAAGCCCGAGCCAGGCCTTGCACATCAGGCTGCCCAGGAGCTGGGGTTTGATCCGAAGGCGGGGTTTTTGATCGGGGATAAGGCCTGCGATATAGACGTGGGAAAGCGAGTGGGCGCTCAGACGTTTCTGGTACGGACGGGATATGGGGCGCAGTTGGAGGCAGAAGGGGATATCCGACCGGATTTTGTGGTAGATGATATACCGGGGGCGGTGCCGGTGATTGCAGAGCAGATAGCGAGTTAAGGGAGGAGAGCCGTGACGACAGCCAGCACGGATATTGGAACACTCATCACGCGTAGCCCTGAGATCCACGGGGGGCGGCCCTGTGTAGCTGGAACAGGGGTCACCGCGCAGCGGATCGTCGGTTGGTACAAGCTGGGGCTGAGCCTGGAAGAAATCGTCGATAGTATAGGACATCTGACGCTGGCTCAGGTCTATGCGGCCCTGGCGTATTATCACGCTAATCGGGAGGAGATAGAAGCGGGGATGGCCGCCGATGAGGTAGCAGGAGATCGAGCAGAAAGGGAGCATTCCCAAGCGCACCAGGCTCGATGATGGTTCGTCTCTATTGCGATGAAGATTCGATGGATCAGGATTGGGTTCGTGCATTGCGGGCACGTAGCATGGATGTGACAACGGCGCTTGAGGAAAACATGGTCGGCCGGAAGGATGAGGAACATCTGGATTATGCCACGCAACAGGGACGCGTTCTCTTTAGCTTCAACCGGGGTGATTTCTATCAGTTG
>Ga0257125_1000173_pt1 | contig 97910 bp, 80 predicted proteins | sample SI106_200metaG_FD_190183 | JGI IMG/M metagenome (GOLD analysis project Ga0257125, IMG submission 190183) | Marine microbial communities from Saanich Inlet, British Columbia, Canada - SI106_200 | ecosystem: Environmental > Aquatic > Marine > Inlet | place: Canada: British Columbia | collected... | reverse complement strand
TGGACGCATGGGCGTGCAGATCACTATTGGTGAGAAAATGAGTATCGAAGTAGATCCGAGCACGATTGAAAATACTTTTGCACCGTATGAACTGGTGAAAACCATGCGAGCGTCAATATTGGTACTAGGGCCGTTGCTGGCTAAATACGGTACTGCCGAAGTTAGTTTACCGGGTGGTTGTGCGATTGGTGCACGTCCGGTCAATTTGCACCTGATGGGACTTGAAGCCATGGGTGCCGATATCAAGGTTGAAGAAGGTTATATCCGAGCAAAATGTGAACGCTTGAAAGGAGCCCGCATTGTAATGGATCAGGTTTCTGTAACTGGCACCGAGAATCTGATGATGGCTGCGGCATTGGCCGATGGTGTGAGTATTATCGAAAATGCTGCTAGAGAACCTGAAGTTGTTGATCTGGCCGATTTTATTAATGCGATGGGTGGAAAAGTACAAAATGCAGGCACTGATACTATCACTATCGAAGGTGTTGATAATTTAACCGGATGTGATTACACGGTGTTGCCTGATCGCATTGAAACAGGTACTTATCTGGTCGCAGCAGCAATTACTGGCGGTAAAGTTCTGGTTAAAGATACGGATCCAAAATTACTGGATGCTGTGCTCGCCAAGCTGGAAGATGCAGGCGCTATCATCGATACAGGTGAGGACTGGATTGAACTTGATATGGAAGGACGTAAACCAAAAGCAGTTAATATTAGAACTGCGCCTTATCCTGCTTTCCCAACGGATATGCAGGCACAGTTTTGCGCACTGAATGCAGTCGCCTCCGGTACCGGTTCGGTGACAGAAACTGTTTTTGAAAATCGCTTTATGCATATTCAGGAAATTGTCAGAATGGGCGCTAAAGTTCATGTCGAAGGTAATACTGCAATTATTGATGGTGTCGACAACCTTAATGGTGCGCCTGTCATGGCCACAGATCTACGTGCATCAGCCAGTTTAATACTGGCTGGACTGGTTGCCAAAGGCGAAACTGTCGTAGAGCGTATCTATCATATTGATCGTGGATATGACCATATCGAAGAAAAGCTTTCCTGCCTGGGTGCCAAAATTCGAAGAACCGCTGATTAATCAGCCTTTAAGTAAATAGTAAGTAAACAAGACTCATGTCCGATAAAATCACCATAGCTTTAGCCAAAGGTCGCATTCTTAAAGAAACCCTGCCGTTATTAGAACGAGCTGGTATTACGCCACAGGATGACCTGGAAAAAAGTCGAAAGTTAATTTTCAACACCAATCATGACAACATCAATCTGGTATTAATTAGATCAGCGGATGTGCCTACTTATGTGCAATATGGTGCCGCAGATATGGGCATTGCCGGTAAAGATGTATTACTGGAACATGGTGGCGAAGGATTGTATGAGTGGGTCGATTTACATATTGCTCCGTGCAAGCTAATGACAGCTGGTTTTGCAGATAAGGAATTACCTAAAGGACGCCTTAAAGTGGCTACCAAGTACACGGGTATTACGCGTGACTATTTTATGAAACTTGGACGCCAGGTCGAACTGATCAAACTCTATGGCTCGATGGAATTAGCACCTATTGTGGGTCTGTCAGATATGATTGTAGATCTGGTGGATACCGGTAATACCCTGAAAGCTAATGGACTGGTTCCACAGGATTTTATCATGCAGATTACATCACGTTTAATTGTTAACCGGGCCTCGTTAAAAATGAAAAACAAGGCTTTAAAGCAGGTTATCGAGAAAATTGAAAATGCTGTGAAACAGCCTGAGCAAGCACTCTGAGTGGTAAGACGATCATGAGTATAGAAATGAAAATGTTAAGCAGCCAGGATGAAAATTTCTGGTCTGATATGGAAAAATTACTAGCCTGGGAATCTGTTTCTGATGATCAGGTTTTCAATACGGTGAGTGAAATTCTGTCCAGTGTGCGCACCCAGGGTGACTCGGCTGTTATTGATTACACTCTGCGTTTTGATGGGCTGCAAGTGTCAGATATGTCTGAGCTTGAAATGCCTGCATCGACTTTAAAATCTGCTTTTGATGGTTTACCTGAAGATCAGCGTAATGCACTTCAAACTGCCAAACAACGCATAACCCGTTATGCAGAAAAACAGAAAATGTCTTCCTGGGAATATGAGGAAGAAGACGGAACGGTACTGGGTCAAAAAATTACCCCGCTGGATCGAGCCGGACTGTACGTACCCGGTGGTAAGGCTGCTTATCCATCATCTGTTTTAATGAATGCAATACCTGCCAAGGTGGCTGGTGTTAATGAATTGATCATGGTTGTGCCGACTCCAAATGGACTGGTGAATGATCTGGTATTGGCTGCGGCACATTTATCTGGTGTGGACCGGGTTTTTACTATAGGTGGAGCTCAGGCAGTTGCAGCTTTAGCGTATGGCACTGAAACAATACCGCAGGTTGATAAAATAGTAGGGCCTGGAAATATCTATGTGGCCACGGCCAAACGTATGGTATTTGGTGCAGTAGGTATTGATATGGTTGCCGGACCTTCTGAAATTCTGGTGGTGTGTGATGGTAAAACCGATCCTGACTGGATAGCCATGGATCTGTTTTCTCAGGCTGAGCATGATGAAGATGCCCAGTCAATTCTGGTATCAGACGATGCGGATTTTCTGATCAAGGTTAAACACAGCATCGATAAGTTATTAGAAGAAATGCCACGCAAGGGCATTATCCATACATCTCTCAGCACTCGTGGTGCTTTAATTCATGTACAGGATTTAGATCAGGCTATTGAAGTCGCCAATTACATTGCGCCTGAACATCTGGAATTATCGATAGAAAATGCTGCAGAAGTTGCTAAATCAATTCGACATGCAGGCGCTATTTTTATGGGGCGTTACACAGCCGAGGCATTAGGTGATTATTGTGCGGGTCCTAATCATGTTTTACCCACATCACGCACAGCACGGTTTTCATCACCGCTAGGCGTGTATGACTTTCAAAAACGTTCAAGCTTGATTGGCTGTTCAGCACAAGGTGCGTCAGAGTTAGGCAAGGTTGCTTCGGTCCTGGCACATGGTGAAGGTTTAACCGCACATGCGAGATCAGCTGAGTACCGTATTAAATAATACTGCGGTGCGCACGACGTAGCGCCTACTGAGATTTAGCGACCAGGGTTAGCACATCATAATTTGCAACCACTTCATCATTCTGATTGATGAGGGTTGTATCCCAACGGACTTCGCCATAATCTTCGTTTTCACGGTTAACTTTTTGTTTACAGGTAAACTGCACCTGAATCTCATCACCAGGATAAACAGGGCTTGAAAAGCGTAAGTTATCCATTCCATAGTTAGCCAGTACCGGGCCTTCATCGGGCCACACAAATAAACCTGCTGCCATTGAAACCAGGAAGTAACCATGTGCCACTCTTCCTTCGAAAAAGGGATTACGTTTAGCAGCAGCTTCATCCATGTGGGCGTAAAATTTATCACCGGATAACTCGGCAAAAGCTTCGATATCTTCTAGTGTGATGGTACGTTTTTCAGTCACTACCGAGTTACCAATGTCGAGTTCCTTAAAATGTTTCTTGAAAGGGTGAACGCTGTCTATTTTGCGTTGGCTACCTTGCATCCAGCTTCCGGTTATTGCTGTTAGCATGTCGGGTGAGCCCTGTATAGCAGTGTGTTGCATGTAATGTTTTACACCTCTAACCCCACCCATTTCTTCACTGCCTCCAGCACGCCCGGGACCACCATGAATTAAATGCGGCAGGGGAGAACCATGTCCGGTTGATTCTTTTGCGCAACTGGAATTTAGAATCAATAAACGTCCATGATAAGCCGCTGCTCCGATACTCAGTCGAGTTGCGATGTCTGAATTGCCGGTTATGATTGATCCAACCAGTGAGCCTTTACCCAAAGCTGCAAGTTGAATTGCATGTTCTTCATCACCATAAGGTATCAAAGTGCTGATGGGGCCAAAGGCTTCAATATCATGTGCAGAAGTGGTTGCTGGATTTTCGGCACACATTAAGACTGGTGACATAAAAGCACCTTTGTCTGCATTGGCATCCAGTAGTTCCAGTTCTGTAGATTTTCCGAATAGTATTTCATTATCCTGAGTTAGTTTACTCAGTTGTTGTTTTACATCTTCGCGTTGATCGATACTGGCAAGTGGTCCCATTCTGACGTTTTCATTTGAAGGGTTACCCAGTGTGGTTTTTGATAACCGCGCAATCATTGCTTCTGCAACAGCATCGAGTTTATCTGAGGGAATAATGGCTCGCCGAATAGCAGTACATTTCTGTCCTGATTTTACCGTCATTTCCCGTGAAAGTTCTTTGATATACAAATCAAATTCATCTGAACCCGGTTCAACATCTTTACCCATAATTGAACAATTCAGAGAATCTGCTTCCATGAAAAAACGTACGGAGTTATTAATGATAGCCGGTATTTGTTTTAGTTTGAGGCCGGTTGTTGCTGAGCCGGTAAAACTCACCGCATCCTGAAAATCCAGGTGATGTAACAGGTCACCGGTGGAACCGGATATCAGCTGAACCGAACCTTCGGGTAAAATTTTAGATTCGATAATATGTTTCACCATCAGCTCGGTCAGGTATGCAGTCTGACTTGCCGGTTTAACAATAGCCGGCACACCTGCCAGTAGAGTCGGGGCCAGTTTTTCCAGCATTCCCCAACAGGGGAAATTAAAAGCATTGATGTGAACAGCCACACCGTGGATCGGGGTATAAATATGTTGAGCGGTAAAGCTTCCATTTCGAGAAATAACTTCCTGATTACCATCCAGGTACACATGTCCATTAGGCATTTCTCGACGGCCTTTGCCGGAGAACACAAACAAGGTGCTGATGCCTCCTTCAATATCGATCCAGGAATCTGTTCGGGTGGCACCGGTAGCGGCAGAAAGCTGGTAGAAAATTTCTTTTCTATCCATCAAGTATTTACCCAGTTCTTTCAGCATCAAGGCACGTTGATGGAAAGTATAGTGACGTAAAGCAGGGCCACCTATATTCCTGCCGTAATTCAGCATGTCCTGGAAGTCGAGACCTTTGCTACTAATCTCGGCGACTAAATCACCATTAATAGCATTATTCAGGACGATGCCTGATGCTGAAGATTGATACCACTCACCGTTGGCGTAACTTTGTAATTTCATGGGGCTTTATCTTACTTAATTAACTTCAGTTTAATTTCTGTAACTACTCAGGTAGTTAAAAAGTCTTTCAGTCATCGGATATTGAAATTTGCTGAGTAGTTACAAATTTCTATTATCAATCACACGTTGAGCTTTACCCTGAGATCGAACAACACTGTTTTCATCGAGTACATTCACCTGACTACTGACGCCAATCAGTGATTTGATATGGTGCTGTAATTCCTTAGCCAGTTTTTGTCGATCTAATCCAGATGTGTCATTGCTTCTTACTTCAACGTTGACAGCGATGCAATCCAGGTTGTTATCACGGGTGATTTCAATTTGATAATGCGGAGATAGTTCGGTAATTTTAAGAATCTGCTCTTCTATCTGTGATGGGAAAACATTCACGCCGCGAATAATCATCATGTCATCACTGCGTCCAGTAATTTTATCCATACGGCGCATGGTTCTGGCGGTACCGGGTAAAAGACGGGTCAGATCACGGGTACGATAACGAATGATTGGCATGGCTTCTTTTATTAAAGAAGTAAATACCAGTTCACCCTGTTCTCCATCGGCTAATACATTGTGATTATCCGGATGAATAATTTCTGGATAAAAATAGTCTTCCCAGATGGTCGGACCATCTTTAGTTTCGAGGCATTCCTGTGCGACACCCGGTCCGATAACTTCTGACAGGCCATAAATATCGACGGCGTGTATGCCTAAGCGTTGTTCGATTTCCTGACGCATGGCATTGGTCCAGGGTTCAGCACCAAAAATTCCAGTTCTGAGTGAACAGCTTTTAGGATCAATGCCCTGACGTTCGAATTCATCTGCCAGATTAAGACAATAAGAAGGGGTTACCATGATGATATCCGGCTCAAAATCCTGAATCAGTTGAACCTGCTTTTCAGTTTGTCCACCTGACATAGGGATAACAGTACAGCCCAGTTTTTCGGCACCGTAATGCGCACCTAAACCACCGGTGAATAACCCGTAACCGTAGGAAACATGAACCTTATCACCAGCACTGCCTCCAGCAGCCCGAATAGACCTGGCCATGATGTTAGCCCAGCGATCAATATCGCCCTGAGTGTAACCGACCACTGTGGGTTTCCCTGTCGTGCCACTGGATGCATGAATTCGTACAACTTCTTTCATCGGTACTGCAAAAGTACCAAACGGGTAGTTATCACGTAGGTCTTTTTTAGTGGTGTAGGGAAATTTATTGATATCTTCCAGTTGTCTCAAATCTGTCGGATGCACACCGGCATCATCAAACTTTTTTCGATACATGGGCACGTTGTAGTACGCATGGTCAACTGTCCATTTAAGTCGTTTAAGCTGTAAAGCCTGTAACTCATCAAGACTTGCCGTTTCAATTGGTTCAAGTTCCATGCTGTTATCTGAGTCTATGGACATATTGTGATCTCCGGTAATAATTTATTTTAGTACTAGTCAGCAAAAAAACTTTTTACCGCAGAGGACGCAGAGGTACGCAGAGGAACTTTATTCAACTGCTAACCGAATGGTATGAGGTAATTCTGAACTAAACAGTATTTGTTAAAACAGGCATTACCAATAAAACCTTTGCGTACCTCTGCGTCCTTTGCGGTTAATATTTTACTAAGTAGTTATATTTTTTATACGCGTTCAATAATAGTAGCGATACCCTGACCAACACCAATGCACATGGTGCACAGGGCATAACGACCACCTGTTCTGTGTAACTGTCGAGTTGCTGTGGTGATTAATCTGGCTCCACTCATACCCAGTGGATGACCTAGAGAAATAGCGCCACCATTAGGGTTCACCTGTGGTGCATCATCGGTAAGACCCAAATCGCGGGTCACTGCCAAAGCCTGGGCTGCAAATGCTTCATTCAATTCGATGACATCCATCTGATCCAGAGTAAGTCCTGTCAATGCTAAAACTTTCTTAGTGGCAGGCGAGGGCCCAAAGCCCATGATACGTGGTTCAACACCAACGACGGCCATTCCAACAATACGTGCCAGTGGCTGTAATCCATTAGCAACAGCTGCCTGTTCATTGGTGATGATCATGGCGCAGGCTCCATCATTTATGCCTGAAGCATTTCCAGCGGTGACCGTACCGTTTTCACGAAATGGTGTCGGTAATTTTGCCAGACCTTCGATGGTTGTTGATGCCCGGGCATGTTCATCAACAGTAAAAATAACAGGATCGGCTTTGCGCTGTGGGATAGTTACTGGAATGATTTCATCATTGAAAGTTCCATTAGTCTGAGCGGCTGCTGTTTTCTGTTGAGAGTTAAAAGCAAACAGATCCTGATCTTCCCGGCTGATATTAAAGTCTTCGGCCACATTTTCTGCAGTTTCCGGCATCGATTCTGTGCCGTACATTTTTTTCATTTGTTTATTCGGAAAACGCCAGCCCATCGTGGTGTCATAGATTTCTGCATTGCGACTAAAACCAGACATGGCTTTGGGCATAACAAAAGGGGCCCGAGACATGGATTCGACGCCGCCGGCAATCATCAAACTGCTTTCTCCTGCTTTGATGGCACGTGCAGCTGTACCTACCGCATCCATGCCCGATCCGCAAAGCCGGTTGATGGTTATGCCGGCAGCCGTTACCGGTAAACCGGCCAACAAAGCAGACATGCGAGCTATATCTCGATTACATTCTCCAGCCTGATTGGCATTGCCCAGAATAACATCTTCAATTTGATCCCAGTCAACGCCTGGGTTTCTCTGCATTAATGCTGTTATTGGGATAGCGCCGAGGTCGTCGGTGCGAACACTGGATAAAGCTCCGCCATAGCGTCCAATGGCTGTTCTAATGGGGTCACAGATAAAAGCATCGTTCATGATTGTTCTCCAGACACAGGAATGACCTGGCCTCTAATTTGATAAGATTTTCCACGAAATACAGCCACCAGATCACCTTTTTGATTTGTTACATCGACATCATAAACGCCGGTACGTTGTCCTCGTGCGCGTTTTTTTGCTATAGCCGTTAAGGTATCTCCAATTTTACCGGGTGCCAAAAACTCTATGGTGCAACCTGAGGCGACTGTTGCGTGATTGGTGCTGTTACTGGCATATGCAAATGCAGAATCAGCCAGCGTAAAAATAAATCCGCCGTGACAAATATCATGTCCATTGGTCAATGCTTTGATGACTGTCAACTGCGCTGTTGCACTATCAGGACGTGTCTCGGTGATGGTAATGCCCAGTAGTCTTGAAGCATCGTCATTGACTCGCATGGTTTCAGTACATGCTTCGGCCATTTGAATGTCATTTTTACTCATAAAATGATTTACCAGCAGCAGCTTTTCTTACAATTAACGGGGAAGGGCGGTAACGGTCTTCACCGTAGTTTTGACTTAGATTATCGAGTACGTCGAGTACGTTCTCAATGCCGATGGAGTCTGCCCAGGCTAATGGCCCTGCTGGATAATTGAGTCCACCTTTCATGGCTATATCGACAGCGTTAATGCTACAAACCAGCTGGTTAACGGCATCAGCACCTTCGTTGGCCAGCATGCACACGGTGCGCATTACACACATTCCCGCAATATCATCAATTTGAGTAACCTGCTTGTCGGTTTTTTGTAGTAGTCCGATGATTTCATTCACTGCTGAGGTTTCTGCCTGGTCAGCAGCTGAGATAACCAGTCGAGAGGTAGCAGCATAATCCAGAGCCAGATCAAGGTGAAGAAGATTGTTGATATTTTCTTCTACGGCTCGTACTGTTGCCATCTGCCCATTGGTGAGTTTTAGAATTGCATTGTCACTGAGCAAAGCGAATTCATTACCATCGATGCGTGTGACTTCTACACCTGCATCTGTAAGCAGGGTCGCAAAAATCTCGGCAATAGTGGATTGTCCGATAATAGTAACTTGTTTTGGAGAGTCGCAGAACTCACAGGTTTCTGGCTCAGGTTTGTGAGCACCATCGGAATAATCATAAAACCCACGGCCAGATTTTCTACCGAGGTAACCACCATCAACCAGCTCTTTCTGAATCAGTGAAGGTAGGAAACGCTGGTCACCATAATAAGCATCAAATATAGAATGAGTAACGGCATAATTTACGTCATGACCTATTAAATCCATCAATTCAAAAGGACCCATGCGGAAACCACCACAGTCACGCATAATGGCATCGATGGTGGCAGGAGTCGTTGCTGCTTCCTGTAAAAGTCTTAAACCCTCAGCATAAAAAGGCCGGGCCACCCGGTTGACGATAAAGCCGGGAGTCGACTTTGCATGAACAACCTGTTTACCCCAGGCTTTAGCTGTGTCGTAGATAGACTCTGCAAAAGTCGAATCTGTAGCGATGCCACTGATGATTTCAACCAGTTTCATCACTGGAGCGGGATTGAAAAAGTGCATGCCGAGTAATCTTTCGGGGTGCTTTAACGCTGAAGCGATAGCACTGACAGAAATTGAAGAAGTATTGGTGGCGAGAATGGCTTCGGGTCCACCAATATCTTCCAGTTGTTTGAACAGTTGTTGTTTTACTTCCAGCTTTTCAACAATGGCCTCGATGAAAAGAGATGCGGGTGCAAGCTCTTCTATATTATCGACGGGAGTAATTCTGGCGATTAGATCATCTTGTTGTTGCTGGCTAATACGCCCACGTTGAACCAGTTTGTCCAGCCCTCTGGCTGTATTGTAGATGCCTTTTTGGGCGGCACCTGCTGCTACGTCAAACAGTAATACCTGATGACCTGCATTGGCTGCGACCTGGGCGACTCCGGCACCCATGGTTCCAGCACCGATAACAGCAATAATTTTGGAGGTGTCCAGTGCTGTCATGCTATTGTCCTACAAACTTTGGTTTACGTTTATTGATGAATGCATTTACGCCTTCGCGGTAGTCCTGAGTACGACCGGCGATGCGTTGCAGATCACGTTCCAGATCAAGTTGTTGATCGAAGGTATTGGTGCTTGATGCATTGATGGCGCGTTTGATGTACCCCAGTCCTTTGGTGGGTTGATTGGCTAAAGATGCAGCCAGTTTTTCGGCTTCAGGTAATAGCTCTTCATCATCAATACATTTCCAGATCATGCCCCATTTTTCAGCCTGTTCGGCAGGTACTTTTTCTGCCAGTAAAGAGAGTGCCATGGCACGGGCATGACCTACAATTTGGGGCAATGACCAGGTGCCGCCAGAATCAGGAACAAGGCCTATCTTGCTGAATGACTGAATAAAAGAGGCAGAGCGAGCGGCTAACACAATATCACAGGCTAAAGCTATGTTAGCACCGGCTCCGGCGGCTACTCCATTCACTGCACAGACCACGGGTTTTTCAAGTGCCTTTAAGCGGCGTAGTAACGGGTTGTAATTTTTTTCCAAAGACAAACCCAGGTCGGGTGATTGGGCATCTGCTGAAACATCACGATCATTTAAGTCTTGTCCGGCACAAAACCCCCGGCCACTGCCTGTGATCAGCAAGCAGCGGATGGTGTCATCTGATTCAATTACTTTTAAACATGTCCTGATTTCTTTGTGCATTTCTGCGGTAAAACTGTTGAGTTTATCCGGACGGTTTAGCACCAGTTTCGCAACCCCATCGGTTACGTTAAATAAAATGGTTTTATAGCTCATAGGGTGATGTTCCGGTTTAGGCTGTTCCAATTTATTGGCCTTTGAAGTCAGGGTTACGTTTTTCAAGGAAGGCTGCCAGTCCCTCATTTCTATCTTCGGTGCCGGCCAGCATTACAAATGTTTCATGCTCAAAACTAAGCCCATCAGATAATGTGGTTTCATAAGATTTTAGTAGACAGGCTTTAGCATGTTGTACCGCTAAAGGTGATTTTTGTGCAATTTTTATAGCAAGCTCTATGGCTCTTTCTACAGACAGTTCTGGTTGAGTGATTTCAGCAACCAGACCAACAGAAAGGGCTGTATTGGCATCGATAAATTCACCTGTTAAAACCATTTTACTCGCCAGTGCTTTTCCCACTGTTTTGATCAAACGTTGTGTGCCACCTGCGCCTGGAATAATGCCAAGATTAATTTCTGGCTGTCCAAACTGGGCATTACTGCCAGCGATAATAATGTCTGCATGCATCGCCAGTTCACAGCCACCACCCAGCGCATAACCATTAATTGCAGCGACGATTGGTTTTGGAAATGTTGTGATAGTTTTCCAGTATTTGGGGCGCTCATCCTGCATGATTTCCATCATGTTCATGCTGGCCATTTCTGATACATCAGCACCCGCAGCAAATACAGTTTCACCTCCGGTCAGAACTATGCAACGACAGGAGTCATCGATTTTCAGGGTATTGAGAATATCTGCCAGCTCGGCTAACAGCTTGGTACGCAGGGCGTTTCTGGCTTCTGGTCGATTCAGGGTGATGCAATACACACCGTGTCCTAAGTCATCGATTAGAATGTCTTCGTAGGTTTTCATTTTTTCCCCGGAGCCAGTAAATGATTGTTTTTTTTACCGGTTTTATTGCTTACTGAGTATCAGGCAAATATACACGAATTGAATAAATAGATACAGAATTAATGAATATTACTGTAAAAAGTGTATCATATTATTTTGAATGTAGTTTTTATGGAACTAGCTTATGACCTGCTATTCAATTGACGGGATTATTCCTGTTTTAGATCCTTCCAGCTTTGTGCACCCAGCATCAACCATTATTGGAGATGTCATTATAGGTCCCGGTTGTTATGTAGCACCTGGTGCTGTTTTACGCGGTGATTTTGGACGAATAATTTTGCACCAGGGGGCGAATGTACAGGATACCTGTGTCATGCACGGGTTTCCAGATACCGATACGATTATCGAAAAAAATGGTCATATTGGACATGGAGCAGTGCTGCACGGTTGTATCATTCGTGAGAATGCTTTGGTGGGAATGAATGCTGTAGTGATGGATGGGGCTATTGTTGGTCACTCTTCTATTGTTGCTGCAATGAGTTTTGTGAAAGCGGGTTTAGAAATTCCACAGCGTAAACTGTTTGCGGGTTCTCCAGCACGTTTTATTCGTGATTTGAGTGATGATGAAATTTCCTGGAAAGAAAAGGGCACGCAAGATTATCAACAATTGGCGTTGCGTAGTTTTGAATCACTAAAGGAAGTTGAAGCCTTAACTGAAGTGGAAGAAGGTCGTGCGAGACTGAATATTTCGGATAGTGTTCCTCTGTTTAAAACTAAAACTTAATCGGGAAATAAAAAGTGGCCACTAAAGATTTTAATTATCAGGCTCAGCAGCTGATTGATATCTACTCGAAATCGCAAATGGTGCATGCGAACTCTCTAGTACTGACTATCTTTGGTGACTACATTTGTTCTCATGGTGGTGAAATTTGGTTAGGCAGCATCATTAAAATGGTGGAGGGCCTGGGTATCAGTCAACGTCTGGTTCGTACCTCTGTTTATCGACTGGCTGAAAAAGGTATTTTGCAATCTAAACAGGTTGGGCGGCGTAGTTTTTATTCACTCACAGAAAAAGGTTTTCGACAGTTTTCCACTGCTGCTGAACGAATTTATCGTTATCAGCAAAATAACTGGGATGGTGAATGGAGAGTGGTATTTACAACACTTAAAAATATCTCAAAAAAGGATAAAGAAAAGTTTCAAAATGAACTGGTCTGGCTCGGTTTTAATCGTTTATCCAATGGGGTATATGCTCATCCTGTTGCTCAGCTGGATGTCGTCAATAAAATAGTTCATGAAATGAAACTGGATGATTCTGTGGTGGTTATGCAGGCGACTTCGATGGGTAATAATCCTTTGAAATCATCCGGCAATATGATTAAGCAATGTTTTAATTTTGATGTGATGAAGCAGGAGTACCTGGAATTTATTAATTTTTTTAACGGGATTCTGGTGAGTGCCGAATCAACAGATTCTAAATCAGATGAAATGTGTTTTATGTTGAGGACCTTATTAATTCATAAATATCGTCATATTTTATTGAGAGAACCTGAGTTACCTCATGAGCTGGTACCGGAAGATTGTTTAAGCCATAAAGCAAGAGAAATTACCGAGAAGCTCTACAAATTAATATGTAATCAGGCAGAGGTTTATTTTCTTCAAGTAGGCGAAGCAGAAGGTGGAGAGTTACCAAAGGTTAACAAAGAGTACTTCACCCGATTTGGTGGTATTTCTCGTTAATGGTATAGCCACTGTGGCAGGATAAGAGAGATCGCTGGAATCAGCGTAATCAAACTAAGCCGTATAATATCAGCAACCCAGAAGGGTGTGACCCCTTTAAATATAGTTGCGGTTTTAACATCTTTTAAAACACCGCTGAGAACAAAGACATTCAAACCAACGGGTGGCGTAATCAAGCTGATTTCTGTAACCACCACAACCACAATTCCAAACCAGATGAGATCGAAACCCAGGCTTTCTACAACCGGGTAAAATATTGGAATAGTCAGCAGCAACATCGACAGGCTTTCAAATACACAACCCAGCAATATATAAATCCCCAGAATCATGAAGATAACCATCATCGGTGAAATATCATTACCTGTGATTAATTGTAGTAACTGGTCAGGAAGTCCGGCACGGGTGATAAAAGTTGAAAATATCAATGCACCGATTATCACCATGAACAGAGAAGAAGTTGTCGCTGCAGTTTCATACAGAACATTAAAGGTGTTTTTGATTGTTAGAGATTTTCGCAGCAGAGCAATGATGAACGCACCGGCAGCACCTATTCCAGCGGCTTCAGTCGGGGTAAAAACACCACCGTAAATTCCTCCCATCACAATGCCGAATAACAGTAAGATGCCCCAAACGCCTTTCAGAGAATCTACACGTTGTTTGGTGTTCATTCTTTCCCCACGGGGGCCAGCTTCCGGGTTTCGCCAGACTGTCCAGTAAACTGCACCGAGGTATAATAAAACCCCTAACATGCCGGGAATAAACCCGGCAGCAAACAGTTCTCTGATACTTTGTTCCGACATGATGCCATAGATAACCAGAATAACACTGGGTGGAATTAATATGCCCAGCGTGCCACCAGCTGCGATGGAAGCCGCTGCCAGTGAATCACTGTAACCATAACGTCGCATCGGAGGCATGGAGACTTTAGCCATGGTCGCGGCGGTTGCCAGGCTCGATCCACAAATTGCAGAAAATCCACCACAGGCAACTATTGTAGCCATCGAAAGACCACCGCGTAGATGTCCTAGAAAGGAGTAGGATGCTTTATAAAGCTCTTTTGAAAGCCCGGCTTTGGTGACCAGGTTTCCCATTAAAATAAACAGTGGAATAACTGATAATCCGTAATCTTGAGAAGTATCGATTATCCGCCGAGAAGCCATTGACAGGCTGGCAATCCAGTTAAAGTCATTGAGAAATAAAAATCCAAAAAAACCAACAAAGGCCATTGCAAAACTAATAGGTGTTCGCAATAAAATAAGAATCAACAGACCTACAAAACCAATTATGGAAATGCTCATGGAATTTAATCAGCCTGGGAAATTGAAACTATGGTGAGACGGTATTCGCGATAACTTCGGTATATGCCCAGGGTGATTACCATTACGGCAGTAATCCAGCAGGCTATACCGATAAAATACATCATCCAGCCGGTAGGAATTTCGAGGTACTCGGTGACTTCTTCGTAGCTCAGAGAGCGTTCTCCGAGAACCATTATTCTGTAACCCACAAAGGTGAGTGCAATTGAAATGAGAATGTTCAGGATCATGTTTCGAATCATATGAACCCTGGGTGATACGAATTGATCCAGAAGGTCGACAACGACGTGATCATTGCGCCATGAAATGATGGGCAATATTGAAAAAATAACAATACCAACAGCCATTTCGGTTAATTCAGTAGAGCCGGTAAAAGGGCTGTTAAAAACATAACGTCCAACAACATCAATGCAGGTAATTAGCATCAGTGCGAATAGTGTGATTGCACTGATTGAGTGAAGGAAAAGGACCAACCACTTGATTGGCCCTTTTTCCGTCGAGTGTGTAACCTGTTCCAAGGTTAGCGTAGTTTTTTAGTGGTAAGTTCTAGCGATAGAACGAAGTTCAATCAGAGCTTCTTTAGCATTCACTTTACGGCCTTTAACATCTTTCAGCCAATTGTCAGCCATTCCTACAGTCATGTTTCTAAACTCACTCATGATTTCAGGTGTAGCATCCATAATAGTGTTTCCTGATTTTTTTGCATCAGCTTCACCAATCTTTGCATCTTCACCCCAGAAACGACCTGCCATTGCAGAAAGCTTTTCGCCGGATACTGACATGATAGCATCACGATCTTTTTTACTTAGAGAATCCATGAAATCCGGGCTAATGAACATACCAAAGCTACCAAGGTACATTCCGTTAGGAAATTTCAGAGAGAAAGGAGCAACTTCTTTCAGGCGTAAAGTACGTTTTTCACCCATGGGCATGAAAACACCATCGGCAACGCCCTGAGATAAGATTTCATAAACCTTGGAGCCTGGTGCAGCAACACCTGTAACGTCCATTAGTTTTGCAAGTTCAGTTTGAACGCCGCCACCGATACGAATTTTCTTTCCTTTCATATCACTTAGGCTACTGATAGGTTCACGTAAATGAATGTTACCGGGTCCATGAGTGAATAATGCGCCGAGGATAATGCCACGATGCTCACCTGCTTTTTTCAGATATTTCTCATTAACACGCCAGTGTGCAACAGAAGCAGCTTCAGCATCTGCACCCAGGTTTGGTAGTTCTACAATTTTTGTCAGTTTGAAACGACCGGGAAAGTAACCATGGAAAGTCCAGCCAGCATCAAAAACACCATCTTGAACATTATCCAGCAGGGCTTTAGGGTGACCACCAGGATATTCAATCTTTAGCTTTACTCGTCCTTCTGTTGCCTCTTCAATCCATTTTCCCCAGGTAGGTATAACATCTTTGTTCATGGTGTGTTTAGGCGGTAACCAGGAACCTACGCGCATGGTTTTTTCTGCAAACGCTGGCGCGGAAAGAGACATTGCAGTCGTTGCAAAGGTCAGTCCTAAAAGCCATTTATTAACTTTTTTCATTTTTTATCTACTCCAGATGATAGTTGTTATTAAACTAATGAATTGAATATACATCACTAAGCTGGTTGATATGATACATAATGGTCTACTATAATCAATTATTATGTATCAAATAAGCTGTTGATACAGGTTTATGTTAGTGACAAGTTAAATTTATCATGAATTACGTAATTGAATGACTTTATATGTCAGTTACATTAAGAATATTCTTCACTTAAGTAGATTATTATGATTAACCTTTCCAAACAAAACGAGTTAATGACAGATGATAACCCTCTGAATGAATTTTCAGGCTGTCATGAAGGTATTATTGAAAATTTTCACCAGTTACAGGAATTAATTTCACTACTGGATGAAATGCCTGATTCAGTGTTAATTCAACCACTGGCTAAAAAAATACTGTATTTCTTTGATGATGTAGTGCTGATTCACCATGCAGAAGAAGAGCAGGAACTTTTTACCATCGTGCTGGAAAGTGCTGATAAAGGTGAAGAAGCCGATACAGCCAGAACATATATCAGACAGCTTGTAGCGGAACACCGTCAGCTAGAAGCCATGTGGAAAAATATTGAAAAAGATCTTCGCCTTTTATCTAAAGGTAAAACTGGAAAGCTGAATAGTAATACGGCATCAAAACTGGCGATAGATTATTTGGCACATGCTGAATTTGAAGAACTTTATTTTCTTCCATTGTCTGCCAAAATCCTGAGTAAAAACGATTTATCAGCATTGGGTTTGTCACTGCATATGCGACACCAGAAAGATTTACCGGCTAACTATATATAATAGTTAAGCTGAGATTTAACAGGCTTATAAATCTGTATCTAAACTGACTATTTGAAATTGACTCGTAGCAGACTTTTATAGAAGGTATTTTTATTGGCTAAAAGTGATTACCGGTCAATTGAGATTGATAACCCCTAATAATGGCTGAACGGATATTGTTCTCATTAATGAAGGTCATAAATAATCAAATATCCTCATAATCAGCTCATCTATATTTATAAAAACCAGGCTTTTTTATAAATCATTAAATATTTCAAAAATAAATTAAGTTTTCCTGCTATAAGGTATGTCAGAACCTGAATTTGTAGCGTAAGAATTATTCAGAAAAATTAATGTTATATGAAAAATGAAACCCGATTATTGCTCATTTTCTTTACGGTATTAACTCTGATTATCGTATTAAAATTTACCAAAGAATATCGAGATATTCAACAAACCTATAAGCAGGTTGCTATCCATGAAGCTCGTTCTCTTAACCATATGGTTCAGTCTTTTAGTCATAGTTACTCAAACCTTATAAATCAGCTGGAAATGTCTCTGGACAAGGATAGTTTGCAATTACGTCCTGTTTTACGATTACCTGAAATCAGTAAATTCTTTTCTGAGAAAGGTGATACCAATGCCCACTTGAGAACTGTATCCATGAACCCGATGAACCTCGACAACATGGTTACAGAGACAGAAAAAATACTCATGAACTTCTTTGTTCAAAATCCTGATAAAAAAGAAAAAGTTATGGCTCTGGAAAATGGTCAGTTTCTTTATGCAAATGTTCTCAGGGTTAAGAAAAAATGCCTAATTTGTCACGGGTCAAAAGCAACGGCTCCAGCAGTGATTCGTGATCATTATTCGACGGGGTATAATTATAAATTGAATGATATTTTGGGTATTCGTCTTATTCGTTATCAAAATAGCAATATTCTGCATGATATGATGAAAATCTATTATCGGAATATAGTGGCAGCGACAGTAGTCTTTAGCTCAATTTATATCAGTATATTTTTAATGATGAGACATTTGAGCAGACGCGATAAAAAGCATTTGCAGCAACTTGAGCGACAAAATAATAATTTATTAAAAGAACAACAACGTTTAAATACTTTGCTTAATGCGATGGATATTGCCATTGTGTTTGAAAATACCCGCGGGGTAATTAGTTATGTGAATAAGGCCTTTAACAAAATCTGGCATATCCCCGAGAGCACGACTGTAAAAGAGGTTTCCCTGGATTCTTTTCAAAGTAAATCGCCTGCTAAAATTATCAATGAAATTGATCAGGTCTCCAGTCAGGATAATAAGATTCAAACTGAACTGTATCTGGATAATCAGAAAATCTTGCTTAAGAGCCAGATAGAAATCACTTCTCTAAGTAAAGAGACATACGGTAATTTAATATTATTTGAGGATGTCACCGCAAAATATCTAGCCAATCAAAAACTTACCTATCTGGCTGAACGTGATGCTTTAACCGGACTTTATAATCGGCACAAATTTCAATCTGAAATTGCCCTGATGCACTCGTTAATAAAGCGTAATAATGAATTGCTAGTATTGCTTTTCTTTGATCTCGATGAATTTAAACTTATCAATGATAATTACGGTCATGAAAAGGGAGATTCGGTACTGGTTGGTATTGTAAATGCGGTGAACATTATCATCCGTCCCTCCGATTTATTTTTTAGACTGGGCGGGGATGAGTTTGCAGTCCTGTCTATCATGACATCTGAAAATGAAATAGAAATATTTGCTCAACGATTGATCCAGGAAATTTCACAAGTCAGCTTCAGATTTGATGATAAGCACATTCGTTTAACTGCCAGTCTGGGTTGTTCATTTTGCTCTCAGGAATCAAGTAACTGTAATGATTTATTATCACAAGCCGATATTGCAATGTATGACGCCAAATCCCGTGGTAAAAACACTCTGTCCATTTATAGTGAAGCTACACAGGGCAGCACCGTATCTCTGGATCGTTTAAGCTGGAATGAAAAAATTGACAGTGCCTTTGAGTTAGACCTGTTTGAGCTACATTTTCAGGGTGTTTATACTGTTAAAACCGGTAAGTTAGCCCATCTTGAAGCATTAATAAGATTGAAAGATGAAGATAACCCTGGACAACTCATATACCCGGGCATATTTATTCCTTTTGCTGAAAAGACCGGCAAAATTCTTGATATTGACCGGTGGGTTATTAAGAAAGCCTGCCAGTTACTGGGGGATAATACTGACATGCCCCCACTAGCCATTAATATTTCAGGTCGATCATTTGATCAACCCGAGTTGCCTCGTTATATTGGTGAGCAACTGGAAATTAATCAGGTAAATCCTAAACGGCTACTGGTTGAGCTTACCGAAACAGAAGCAGTATCTGATCTGATGGATGCCCGGAATTTTATAGAAGCTTTACATGAAATTGGCTGCCCGGTTTGTCTGGATGACTTTGGCTCAGGTTTTTCATCTTTCGCCTATCTTAAATACCTGACAGTTGAGATTTTGAAAATAGACGGTATTTTTATAACAGATCTTCATCAGTCAAATGACAATCAGCTATTTGTTGAAAGTATGGTCCATGTAGCAAATGGTATGAACAAAAGATCCATAGCAGAATTTGTTGAGAGTCGTGAGATTTTGGAAAAACTTCAAGATTTGGGCGTTGATATGGCACAGGGGTATTATTTGGACAAGCCTCAAAAAAATCATCCTGCATTGACCGGAGGGGTAAAGTTATAGAACAATTGAGTTAATATCCAGCATAGGGAATATGTATTGTCATCATCAATTAAACCATGTCTTCTAAATCTGTAGATACATTCGATAAGGTGAGCGATACCAACACCTCACCAGTAGTAATAATACTCAAAACAATGAAAATTTGAGCCTCAGGGCTAATCAGGAAATTATTTATACTATTATTCATAAATAAATAAAAACCACATTATTTATACAGTATTTAAAGCTATACTTTATAGCAACTCATCTGATCGTTTGAGGTGCATCATGAAAATACAGATACCTTTAAAACTATTCAGCAGATTCTTTGCTGCAGAAATGTGTATTTTATCTGCCGTTTTCAGCTTTTCTACTCCCTTAATTGCTGCCGAAACTGATGCTCTGAAAGAGTCAAAAGTTCAGATCAATAAAAATCTGGCTTATCTGGTTTCTGATCGACGCATCCCCTTTTGGGATATTATGAGCAGAGGAATTGAAAATGCTGCCAGAGAGTTAGGTTATGAAGTCCGTGTTTATAGTGCTGAAAACAATGCAAAAAATGAACTCAAAGCCACTATTACAGCAATAAAAAGCAAAGTCTCCGGGTTAATCATCTCACCCACCAATTCATCAGCCAGTGTCACTATTCTAAAACTGGCTAAAAAAGCAGGTATACCCGTTGTTATTTCAGATATTGGGACTGATCAGGGTGACTATGTTTCCTTTATTTCTTCAAACAATAAAGATGGAGCTTACCAGATTGGTAAAGTACTCACTGAAAAGATGATTTCAGTTGGCTGGCAAAGTGGTAGCGTTGGAATTATCGGCATACCTCAGAACAGATTGAATGGTCAAATGAGAACAGCGGGTTTTGTTCAGGCTTTGGATGAAGCAGGTATAAAAAGTGCGTCATTAAAGCAGCAGTCCACTTTTTCTTATCAGGAAACTTATGAATACAGTAAAACCTTAATCAACAATCATGCAAACCTTCGCGCTATCTGGTTACAGGGTTCTGATCGTTACCAGGCTGCACTTGATGCTATAGCCGATGCTAATAAAACAGGTGAAATTCTATTGCTTTGTTTTGATGCGGAGCCTGTTTTTCTGGAGCTGATTCCACAAGGTATTCTGGTAGGGGCAGCAATGCAACAACCCTATCTAATGGGGGAAAAAGCTGTTTATAGCATGGATAGACATCTTAGAGGTAAAGCTGTTGAAAAAAATCAGCAACTGAATGTACTGGCAATATCGACTAAAAATATCAATGATAAACTACCCATTATCCACAGAAATGTACTTGGCATTGAGGAAAAATAACTTAATCTGTTAGAATTTAATTATGTTTTTTTCACGGTTATCACTCTATACCCTGCTTGGACTGACAATTGTCTCGACTGTTGTTGTGATCATTTCATTGCAATCATTTATTTCTTACCAATCCACCAAGAAACAAATGATTGAAATTATTCACAGTAAGTCTGCGAATAGCTTACATGTGCTACAAAAAAATATGGCTGGATTTATTGAATCCTATGCAGTTAATGAATATGACAAGCTGATATTTAATGAAATGACTGATAATGATTATCTGGCCATTATAGTTGAAGATTACAATATGGGTAAGGTGATCGAAGAAGCCTCTTATATATCAGGAAAAATCAGAGATAGTGAATGGAATGCCATCGATTATGATGTCGAAAGTATAGCTCATCTCAAGCAGATAAAAACAGCATTTTACACAGAACAGGCCATCATCCAGGGGCAGGCAGGGGAAAAAATATCCACCGTTAAAATTTATATCTCGGATCGATATGTCCAGCTAAGACTGAATGAAATTATCCGAGAAAAAGTTGTCAGTACTGCCATACTTATTTTAATTTTAACCTTATTTCTTTTTTTCAGTATAAGATATTTCACTATAAAACCACTAAAAAGTATTATTAAAAGCATTAGCAATACCGATCATGAAGGCATCCCTGTCAATCCAGTGGCTACCTTTGGCACCAAAGAAACCGTGGCACTTGCTAATGCTATTAACTTGATGATTGAGACAATCAAGTCTTCCAGAGTGAAATTACGTCGTACCCAGAAAATGGATGCTATCGGCCAACTTGCAGGTGGTATCGCCCATGACTTCAATAACATACTCGGAATTATTTTAGGGAATATTAACTTTCTCAAACATGAAGTTGGAAATAATGAGAAGGCACTAAAACGCATTAATGCTGTTGACAAGGCCACTAAACGGGCAGCCCGGTTGACTCGTGAATTACTGGGTTTTTCACGCGAGCAAGCTATCGATACGGTCAATAGTAATATCAATAGTGTCATTAAGGAAATGGACAGTCTGATTATACGATCCATTACACCGGAGGTAGAAGTTGACAAATATTTTGCCAAAGACCTGTGGTTGACTGAAATTAATCTGGGTGATTTTCAGGATGCATTGATAAACCTGATACTCAATGCCCGTGATGCAATGCCTGATGGTGGGCAGTTAACCCTTGAAACTAAAAACAGTATACTTGATGCAAACTACTGCAAACAAAACCATGGTCTAACCCCGGGTGAGTATATTCAGTTGTCAGTCAGTGATACCGGTAATGGCATTAGTACCGACAAACAGGAGAAAATTTTTGAACCCTTTTATACGACCAAGCCTGAAGGAAAAGGCACTGGTCTTGGATTGGCGATGGTGTTCAGTTTTGTCAATCGTTCCCATGGTCATATCAAGGTCTATTCAGAACCTGGAATTGGTACAACAATTCGCCTGTATTTACCACGTAATCAAGGAGAAGAACCTGAGACTGAAGTTACAGTTTTACAGACTGATCCTTTACCTGGTGGCAATGAAACTATTCTTGCTGTGGATGATGAAGAAGCACTACTGGAAATTGCCAGAGAATCACTTGAGTCACTTGGTTACAGTGTAATAACTGCAACTGATGGAAAGAATGCGCTCAAGCAACTTTTAAAATACCCTTCGATTTCATTACTATTCAGTGATGTTGTGATGCCGGGAGGTATCAATGGATTTGAGCTGGCCGAACAGGCTTCTGCCCATCGTCCCGACCTGAGTATATTGCTAACTTCTGGGTTTACCAAAAAAGCAGTAGCTCATAATGGACAGGCTCGTTTTACTTCTAATCTTCTAAGTAAACCCTATTCTCAATCAGAATTAGCACAGAGAGTACGAACTGTATTGGGTGATTCAATATCAAATGCCCAGGACAAAAAACAACAGCAGCAAACGTCTATCGATTTATCAAATTTTATTGCCCGGGATGATACTTTTTTAGTAGGTATTGATTCTATTGATGATGATCACAGGAAACTGATGAATATATTTGAAAGAGTCAATCAATTAAAAGAGAGTGGGGTAGAGCAGGACGTTCTGAAATCTATTCTTTCTGAGCTTGAAGACTATACCCGGTATCACTTTCGACGAGAAGAAACGGTAATGAAAACTTGTGATTACCCTGACTTCTATAATCACTTGCAAGTACATCAATTATTAATTAAACAGTTAGTGGAGAAAAAGCGACACTTACAGCAAAATAGTTTGACTGCACAGGAATTGGCAACATTTCTAACCAGTTGGTTAGTAGACCATATTCAAACTATGGATAAGGCATTTGCTCCCTATTGTGTCGGAAAAGAAGATGTCATTAAACAGGCGCTTGATTCCCTTGCAAATGAATCAGATAAAGAGTATTCCTGATGAATGATATAACCATCTACATTATCGATGATGAACCTGAAATGGTGGAATTGCTTTCAGATGTAGTTGAACTTGCTGGTTTGAATGTACAGGGTTATACCCTGGCAAGTAAGTTTTTTGAGAAGGTGATCCACTATAATCCAGGTGATATTCTGTTGCTTGATCTGAATATGCCAGAAATGGATGGAGTCGAGGTCATGCGAAAATTATCGACACAACAAAACCAACCGGCATTAATTCTTATTAGCGGAACTGATAAAGGACTGTTATCTGCAGCAGAGAAACTTGGCAAAGCCCATAATCTCGATATTATTACAGTCCTGAGTAAGCCAGTTAATATATACAATTTAATACCTCTATTAAATCGAAAAAATATTACTGCCCATACAGATCATCTTTCAAATTATCTGAACCCTCTCGATAGCTCATTGACAAAAGCTGATCTTCATTATGCTATCCAAAATAACCAGTTAGTTTTGTACTATCAGCCACAGCTTGAAATCTCAACTGGAAAACTGACTTCTGTTGAGGCATTGGTACGCTGGAATCACCCTGAGCAGGGACTTATTTTTCCTGACCGTTTTATTCCTCTGGCTGAACACAGCGGACTAATTGGCGATTTAACCAGCTGGGTAGTTAATGAGACAATGTATCAAAATCAGCAATGGCTTAAACAGAATTTAAAGATGTCCGTATCCGTTAATATATCAGCGGATGACGTTATGAGTTTGAACTTACCTGAGCAAATAACCGAACTGTTAAACAACAACAGCCTGGATCCCTCATCACTCACTCTGGAAGTCACAGAAAGTGCTTTAATGGGAGAGTTGGTGACATCACTGGACATTCTTACCCGACTTAGATTGAAAGGAATCAAATTATCAATAGATGATTTTGGTACTGGTTATTCATCTCTTTCTCAATTACATAAAATCCCCTTTACCGAATTAAAAACTGATCGCAGTTTTGTTGATAAAATAACAACAGACAGTGAGGCCAGAGCTATTGTAAAAACCTGTATTATTCTGGGCCATGAAATAAATATGAAAGTTGTTGCTGAAGGGGTAGAAGACCAGCAAACCTGGGAACTTCTCAGTAATCTGGGCTGTGATATTGCACAGGGTTATTTTATTGCTAAAGCCATGCCAGGAGATGTTTTTGTCGATTGGGTTAACAGTCGAAATTTGTAACTAAAATTTTGTTTTAATGATTCAAGAGTTTTTTAATTGAATGAAATATCTAAACAGGAAGTAACCTGGAAAAAATTACCAGTAAGACTGAGAATTAATTGGGTTGCATCTGCAGTCGATTTAGCAACTTTATTTAGCTTTATGGTAGTTTTTTGCTGAATAATTATATATTGAGATTATACTTATCTTAATCATTCTAGCGGTATGATAGATTTCTAAAATGCAGTCGCTTCAATCATTATTAAAAAAAATTGAGTCATCTGATCCGGATCAGGTATGTGAACTGGCTGGAGACTTATTAAGCCAGTCACGAGAGAGTGGGGCTGTTCAGTTCCAAGTAAAAGCTCTTGGCTATCTTGCGATTTGTGCCAAGAAGACTGGGAAAACTGCTGATGCTGAAAAATATGCTCGTGAAGCCATTGAACTTTCAGAACAACAGGGTTTTCAGCGGGAACTACTGCTCAATATTAATACGCTTGCTGGTATAAAACTGGTTCAGGGTAAACATACTCAGGTTTTAGAATTACTTGAGCAGTATCTACCACAGGCAACACAGTCTGGTTTCACTGCTGAACAGGCTCGTTTTCTTACTAACCTGGGTATAGTCAATGAACTTTTAGGTCACTATCCTGCCGCGTTAGAGCATAACCTTCAAGCTATCGCCTTGTATCGGCAGCTACCAAAATCCCCAAATCTTGCTTATTCTTTGCATAATGTTGCAAATATTTATATGTGGCTGGAATTGTATTCAGAATCAGTCGGCTATAACCAGGAAGCTATTAATTTACTGGAAGAGCTGGGAGTTACTCATGGACAGGCGATCATATTAAATGGTTTGGGTGAGGCATTTTACCTGCAGGGTGATTTCACAGAAGCTGAAGCATTTCATGATAATGCGATCAGTTTGGCCAGGGAAACAGGAGATTACCATGAGCTTGCTGATTCGTTATTACAGAGGGCTAAATGTTCGAACATACCCGGTGCAGAAATTTTGACAAAAGGAATGCTGGATGAGGCCTTACAGCTCTGTTTAACCAGTGGAGAAAAAGGTTTGCAGGCAGGTATCATGTTGCAATATGGTGCAATGTATCTAAAACAAGAGAATTTTCCACAAGCGTTAGAAGCATTACAGCAAACTATAGGCCTTGCTGAATATAGTGAATCAAATGAAATTCTCTGGAATGCTTATAAACTTTTTTCCGAAGCTTCTGAAAAAAGTGAAAATATTGCCGATGCTTTTAAATATTTATCGCTATACACAGAACTGAGGGAAGAGATAAAAGGGATTAAAGTGATTAATCAAATGCAGGCCATTGCTCTTCCCTTCAAACTTAGAGCTGCTCATGCTGAGGCAGAAGTATTGAGATTGAAAAATAAAGATCTTGAAGTTTTAAGTAAATATGACCACCTGACTGGGTTGGCTAATCGACGTTATTTACAGCAACAAATGGAAGTATTATGGCAGCAGGGTTCGTTATCACTTCTTGTCCTCGATATTGATCTTTTCAAACAGATTAATGATCAGTTTTTGCATACAGTAGGAGACCAGGTTTTAAAAAAATGTGGAGAAATTTTGTTAAGTGCCTGTCAGAAAACTGGCCTGGCTGCCAGGTTTGGTGGTGAAGAATTTGTTTTACTATTACCGGAAGTGGGTTTAGCTGAAGCGGTAGTAACTGCTGAAAAATTACGGTTAGAATTTGAAAATAATGACTGGGAACAGGAAGCAAAAGGGTTAAAAGTAACCGTAAGCATTGGCATTGCTCATAGCAGTGAAAAAAATAATATTGAATCAGTTTTACAATTAGCAGATAGCCGCTTATATCATGCTAAACGTTCAGGTCGAAATAGAACAATACCTGATGCTAATATTGGCAGTGATCATTCGCTTCCCACTCAAAACACCTTGCAGTAATTTTATCTATAAGGGTGGCTGCATATTGTTAATATAATGTAAAAAGAAATTGCAGATAACTCAGTAAACCATACTGAGAGAGAAAAAATCTGCTCAAATCAGGTTCCTCCCTTACTCAAGTATTTATTTTAACATTACCAGCATACGTCTTATTCCTGAGGTACCCAGCTGTTGATGCTTGCTCCCTCACTTAAGTTAGTAGTCCAGATGTAACTGTCTGCCCAGATGTAACCATCAGCCCAGATGTAACTATTGGCCCAGATGTAACCATTAGCCCAGATGTAACCATCAGCCCAGATGTAACCATCGGCCCAAATGTAACCATCGGCCCAAATGTAACCATCAGCCCAGATGTAACCTGTGCTCTGTGAATAACTGCCATCCCACAGTGTATATTGACCACCATCGGGATCCATCAGGTAATAGTTACCTACTTCATCCTGGTTAACCGGGCCGCCGTAGTGCTCGATATTATCCAGATCTTTGCTGATATCCATGCCGCGATTGGCACAACCTATGGCTGTGCTGTAAACCGCGTTATAGGCATCTACCATGCCAGAACCTTGCTGTAGGATGCTGTAGGCCAGTTTACCTTTACGGGTGCTCGCAGTACGAGCGGAATCAATCAGGCGGCATTTAACGTCATCCGGTGTCAGGCTTGGATCGGCCTGCAGCATCAGAGCTACTGCTCCGGTGACAACCGCTGTGGCCTGTGATGTACCAGACATGGTAAAAAATTCTCTATAAGTGGGCTCCATAAATTCAGGATGATCAATGGCAAGCTGGTGCCCTGATTTATCCAGTAGCGCTAGAATATGTCCACCGGGTGCAACCATATCAGGTTTAACAAAACCAGCATGGGTGGGGCCTGCTGCCGAGAAGGAAGCGACCACATCATCGCCTGAATCATCAGGTGTATAGTTGTCAGTCATTGCGCCTACGGTAATGACATAAGGAACATTGCCGGGCACACCGATAGTCATAGGATCTGGGCCGGTGTTGCCTGCAGAGGCAACTACTACGATACCCGCTTGCCAGGCTGCCATAACAGCCTGATTGAGTGGATCATCATAATAATAAGATTTTGGTGGAGCACTGAGGGAAAGGTTGAGTACCCGGATGTCGTAGGTATCTTTGTTTGCAACGAGCCAGTCAATGCCTGAAATAACCCCGGCATAGGTGCCTTGACCATCTGCATCGAATACACGTACCGAAACCAGATCGGCTTCTGGCGCCATGCCATTGTAAAGTTGTGACGTGGTCTGGCCATAACTCATGATGATACTGGTAACGTGTGAACCATGGCCACTGTCATCATGAATGTCACTTTCGGCTTTTTTGTCGGGTTTATTGATATCGTACTGGGCCAGTACTCTATAGCCATTGCTATCATCGATCAGGTGACTTTTGTTCCACAGACCGGTATCGAGTACAGCAACTGTTACGCCATCTCCAGTAATACCCTCTGAATGCAATGCAGATGCTCCAGTAAAAGTTGGGTAGCAAGTGTTGAGATACTGGTCACTACTGGGTTCGCACATACTGACCTGTGAACTATCACTGGGTTTGCCAGAGAGTTCAACAGGGCTATCGTCGTAGATATGCAGAATATCTTGATGCTGGCGCAGAGTTTGGAGGCTGGTATTGTTCAGCTTGACGCTGACAGCATTGATGATGCCGAGCTCGTGAGTGATTTCACCGCCAACGGATGAGACTGCTACTTTTACAGACGCTATATCTGTACCCTGAACAATAAGTGATTTTAACTCAGTCTTATTGGGAATTTGTAATATCGCTACAGAGCTTAGAATTACGAGTCCAACAGTTACTGCCAAGATTCTATGTTTTTGTTTAGAATTTATCATTTGATAACTTCTCAATCCTAATACATTAAATTTATCTCTTAATAGTACTTATGTCCAAAATACTCAATTGGTGATTGCTCCAATTTTCGTACTATAAAAGACCTATAAAGTATATGGTTTAATTTCAAAATTACCAATACAAGTAGCACTCAAAGTTGAATAATGACTACTAATTCTCATAAATACATCCCAAAAAGTTAGCTATTTTAAAAAATGTACTGATATTCGTAGTTGTCAATTTTTTGCATTAGTTATGTAATTGGTAATACTTTCTTTACAGTTATACAATTTTAAATAGGCTTGTATTTATTAAGTCTCTGTTATTAATTATGGTAGTTTCATCGATATTGATTTCAACAAATGCTCCTGATGCAGTAAATAAACTTGGTTATAGTTTTTTGGGGACTCTACATATCATTTAAGTTTTACTACAACGGACTATTCCTCTTTACTCGACCTAAGCTTCATGGCAACAGGTCTACAGTCAATTAGTGATGAAAGCTGGGGTCTGGATAACGTAACTATTAGTACAACATTAGTTTCAGAGCCTTCAATTATCATTTTATTTGGTGCAGGATTAGTAGGCTTTGCGCTTGCTCGTCGACGTAGAATTAAATAATAGTTTTCAAGACTGTAAATTTAGTCACCTGAAATTAGGTGGCTTTTTTTATGTTCGTAAAAGTCAGTTTTTGGTTGAAAGCTATTTTCAATTGCCATCTCGAAAGGTCAAAGTTGAAGCTTTTAGTCTTTTCATAAGATAAATTTCAATGAAAGTAATTGCTGAATTTTGAGGGGCCTTACTAATCACTTTTTTTGGTAGCGTTCTGAAAAACTTCAGGCCAGAATTCTTTAACGACAGGACTGGTATTGGCATAACTATGACAGCTATTGATAAATTTTGAAGGTTGATTTACCTGGCTTTGGTTATCTGAATTCTCGCCATCAGGTCCATCCAGACTGACTAAAGTTTGAAAAGCAGTGGTTGCAACAGGACCTAATAACTCTGTTAGATGTGTGCAGCCTTTGGTGCCGCCCATGATATCTCTTAATTTTCCTCTCCAGCCGGGTCCAATTTGAACGCCAATCAATTGTTTGAAAATATCAGAAATAGATTTGCAATAATCGTACGGTGTGTAATCCATCACAGCACTTGCATCTTTGATTAACATATCTCTATCGATGGTGATTCGAATCGACATACCATGTAGAGCTTCTCCTGCTTTTATAAAACCACCACGATCTTTATTGGGGAAATCAAAAGGTTTGGTATCTACCAGGTGCCCTTCGATATCGACTAAACCATCATCTCTTAGATAGCCTTCACAGGTTACTTTACGTGTGTGGACTAATTTACGCTCGATAGAAGGAGATAGTGGCATGATATTCTGATGTTGATAAAAAAGAGTATTCTATCAATGTTTCAAAAAGTTATGCGAGTTTGAGAAATATTTTTTATTGAACTGATTTTCTTAAAAAGTACCTGGTTATTAGCCGCTAACATTTGTAAATGTCCAGTTTCAGTCATGATACATGTAGGGTGCGCGCGGCACACCCTACGCCAATTTTCAAGCTAAACACCAGATTGGAAGCTTGTCATACACCACCCGAATGTATGACTTTGTAATATATCTTTTCTAATTCATTTTTATGTTCAGTTTCTTCATGGGCGAGATAGGTGAATAAATCTTTAATTGGACCTTCTTCAACTTCTGCTGCTAGAGAGGTGTATTGTTCCATGGCAGCCTGTTCACGGGACAGTGCATATTGCAAAATAGACTGGTCATCCGGGGTTTCTCCCATGTCTTTGGCCTGGACAGCATCTGAAAACCGGTTGTTGCTGGGAGGCGTTGCTACCATGTCAGATAATTGGCTTTCTATTTCTGGGTTGACCAGCAATTCAGAGAATAAATTGTAATGCTGCTCTTCTTCTTCGGCCAGTTCTTCAACCAGGTAGCGAATTTGCTTACCGACTTTGGGGATTAGGTCAGTGTAAAAATCCTGCGCTGCTTTTTCAAATTGAATTGCGACTTCGAGGATTTCTCTCAGTGTTTTTTTTGATGCCAGCAATTCTCGGCTGCTGCTGGTATTTTCTGAATCTCTGCCCATTTTATTTACCTGAAGAATTCTTTTTAGTTGTGGACATAAGTTGTTGCTCAATACTGGCAGCAACCCGATGTCCATCAGCAACGGCATGTACAACGTCCGGGCCGTTAACACAGTCACCGGCTGACCATAACCAGTCCTCTGATGTTCTGCCATCTGCGTCTACCTGTAACCTGCCGCGATTCCATTCCAGTTGTTCGGTGAGTTCTTTACCCAGTAGAGAGGTATCGGCAAATTGCCCAATTGCTTCTATGACTGCCTCACAGTTATGAACCACTTCCTGTTCTTCATCATATTGAGGTACAAATCGATGCTGTTCATCGAAAATAGAAGTGACTTTCCAGGTTTTAAGGCCTATCAGCTTTCCGTCAGTATCGATTTCACAGCCCTGAGGTCCACAGCTATCTTTAATGATAATGCCTTCTTCCAGAGATTCTTTAATTTCATCCGGGTCGGCCATAAAATGTTGTTGCTCTTCGAGGGCCGTCAAGGTTATCTGAACTTTACCGTATTGCTGTTTTTGCAATCTAGCCAGAGAACGGGCTATATCCATGGCAACATTACCGCCACCGATGACTGCGACACTGTGTGGCAGTTCAAATTCTTCACCACTGGATATTTTCTGTAATAAATCTACGGCACGATAAACATGTCGATGATCGGAGTTTTTGATTCGCGTCTGGCGACCTTGAGACAGGCCAATAGCTAAAATAACAGCATCAAAGTTTTTATGCAGTGTGCTCATCCGTTTGTTTTTACCGATTTTACAATCATAATGAATCGTCACGCCAAGAGAAGTAATAATATCGATATCCTGCTGCAAGGTATCGAATGGCAGACGATACTCAGGAATGCCGTAACGGGTCATACCACCGGCATGGGGCAGGGCCTCGAATACTTCAACTTTATGACCTGAACGAACCAGGTCAAAGGCGGCAGTAAGACCCGCAGGTCCTGCACCAATAATAGCGATCTTCTTGCCACTGGATTTAGAGGTGCTGCCTTCGTTGACAATTTCTTTAATACGTTCATGGCTGACAGAATCCATCGCATAACGCTTTAGCCAACGAATGGCAATGGGCTCTCCACGAATACCGATGGAGCAGGCATCTTCGCAGCGTCTGGTACAAACTCGGCCACAAACGTGTGCAAAAGGATTGGTGCGATATATCTGGCGAACGGCTTCTTCGGCATCATTATTCCAGATAGCTCGAATATATTCCGGTGCATGCATATTGGTAGGGCAGGAGTCATGACACATGCCACATTGCACACAGCGTGAAGCTTCAAGCACAGCCTGTTCCGGGGTAAAGCCATCGACAATCTCATCAAAATTATCAATTCTGGTTTCAGGTTCCAGTTCAGCCATTGCACTGCGGGTCAGGCTGAGTAAATCGGAGTGTTCTGTTTTTTGCCAGCCTTTACCAAAATGCTCTTTATGCATGCCATTTGGATCAGGCAGAATAAAATAGCTGTCGATGTGCTCCTGATCGCAGGTGTGTACATACTCACGCGATAAAGACAGTGAAGAACTGGGACAGATATCCACGCAAAGCGCACACCAGCAGCAGCGACCGTAATCGATAGCCGGGCGATGGTTACGAATACCTTTTACCGGATCATTAGGCAGGCTGGGAATTTCCACCATGGTGATTGCAGCGTTATCACAGATTTTTTGGCAGCTTGCACAACCGACACATTCTTCCCAGTCGTTCAAGTGAAAGCCGCGATAATTCAGTGAGGCTAGTCTCGGCTTCAACGGTTCTGTAATTGGTTTACGCGCCAGAAATTGTAAATTTTTAAGCGGATTGAGCAGTGAACCGGAATCGCTGTGATCTATCACGGGTGTTTTTTTAGGCTTCAGATTTAATTTCATCGATCCACCTCCGGAGGACAGGCATCCAGAGAAAACATGGTTTGAGCGACATCTTCAACACGACAGCCAACGGCTAATTTTTCCAGCACCTGAACAGCATGCATGGCAGATGGTCCTCGAATATGAACACGGTAAGGTTTTTCTCCACCGTTTGAGACGACATAATAAGCCAGTTCACCTTTGGATGACTCGACTCTTGCATAACTGTCTCCAGCGGGCACACGCCAGGCCAGAGGGTTAGGAATAGGGGTTCGAACAGGGCCTTTAATATCCGGTAAGGCTTTGACTACCTGACGAATGATGCGAATACTCTCGACCATTTCAAGGCGTCTAACCAGGGTTCTAGCCCAGGCATCACCTGCCTGTTCAGTAGGTATATCAAATTTAAGCTGATCATAAATCAAATAGGGGTCATCACGTCGTACATCAAATTCGAGACCACAGGCACGTAGATTAGGGCCGGTAACACTCCATTCGAGAGCCTGTTCCTGATTAATAGTGCCAATGCCTTTTGCTCGCTTAACAAAAATTTGATTAGTAAAAAACAAATTGTCGTAATCTTTTAAACGGCCATCAATATAATTCAGCGTGTCAGTGACCCGTTGTAGAAAACCATCCGGGATATCCTGCCTTACTCCACCGGGTAAATTGTAAATACTGTAAACACGGCCTCCTGTCAGTTCTTCAAATAAATCAAGTAACAGGTCTCGATCGGCAACACCCCAGTACATAGGTGTATACATGCCGGTCGTGGCTGCGTGCCCACCGAAGTAAAATAAATGTGCTGCAATGCGGGATAATTCCAGTTGTAAAACGCGTAGCCACTGGGCTCTTTCAGGAACTTCAATGCCGGCAAGATCTTCAACGGCTAGTGAATAACACACTTCCATTGGAACAGGATCGGGCACACAGATGCGTGGAACCAGTGCGATATTTTGAATCCACAGGCGGTCTTCCATCAATTTTTCGAAACCACGGTGCAGGTAACCGGCATCGGCTCTGGCTTCGACAACCGTATCACCCTGTAGTTTGACTTTCAGCGCATAGTTGCCTTCAATTCCCGGATGATTGGGGCCAAAGTTGAGTTCGAATTCATTGCTGGGCGGATGATTAACCGACTGATAGTTTTCAGGTCTCATTTTAGTGCTCCTTCATCCTGATAGATTCAGGAGTGCTGACTACACCACCACCCTGTTTCTCAAGGTCTTTCAACCAGTCCGGGTGATACTCCTGCCAGCTGAATGTTTCCATAACCCATTTTTCTGAATTAAAGTCTTTGCGCATGGGAGGTGGTCCATTCCATTCGGTTAAAATGAACTTACTCATGTCTGGACTGCCTTCAAAGTAAAGGCCAAACATTTCGTGGATGTCACGTTCAAAAAATGCAGCGGGTGTATAAATATCAAATACAGATAAATAAATACCGGGGTCTCGAGGAATTCGAATATGAGCTGAAATCAGTACCGATGTTTCATAAGACCACAGATGATAAACAAGTTCGAACTGGTTTTCCTCGATCCAGTCGACGCAGGAAATTGCAGATAGATGGACATAACTGGCACGTCCTCGCAGTAATGCGAGTAATGCGGGCAGAGCTTCGGCAGCAATATCAGCACGTAAACGGCGTGGATTATGATGGGTGAGGTGTATGCCTTCAATTTCCTGCAACAGTACATTGAGATTTTGAGAGTGTGCGGCACTCATAGCTTCATCTCCAATGGTTCCAGCGGACGTTGAACTGACTCAAGAATTTTTGTGTGTTCACCCAGAGTATTGGGGCCTTCTAATTTATAAGTTTTGGCTTCACCGATAATATCGGTTGGTGTCTGCCAGTTATTTCCAAATAAATGTTGTTGATTGCCGAGATAATAGTCGTAGTTCGCGTAGTACTGTTTCCACGAATTAGCTTCATCGGTTTTAATCTTTTCCATCAACTGCTGCAGACCTTCCATCACCGCTTCCGGTCTGGGCATACAACCGGCGATATATAAATCGACAGGAACATACTCGTCCAGTTTTTTTGCTGTAGCATAACTTTGCCAGTACATGCCGCCATTGACGGTGCAGGAACAGATTCCGATAACGTATTTAGGCGCACCCATCTGTTCATATGTCAGTATGACCCGTTTTAATGTTTTGATAGAAACATAACCGGTGATCAGCAGGATGTCAGCCTGACGTGGTGTAACCATCGGCTGAATGCCCAGTCTTTCCATATCGAAACGAGATGTCATGGCCGGGGGTAATTCTATTGCACCACAACCGGTGCAATAGTGCAGCATGAACATCGAACGAGAACGGCAGAAGCTGACCAGTTCATCAAACACATTAGCAAATGGATTGCTACGCTTTGCGACCGGTTTCTGGTTTACTTCAATTTTATCGAGGTCAGTATTACTCATTAGGCTTTCTCATCGATTGGCTCCTTTAATTCATCACGAACGCGATACCAATCAGCGCCAGCATGACAGGCCACTTCCACACCAGACGCACAAGATCATCGGTGCGATAACGAGGGAAAAGGTAAGCGATAACAACAGGTATTGCCAGGACACCAAAACACTTCAGCAGAAAGGTAATCCAGTTTTCTCCACCACCCAGAAATAGTGAAACGTAAAGCACACTGGCGGTATAAAGCTGAAAACTTTGCATGACGAATAAACCACCCAGAAACTTCCCACCCATTTCGACCATAGGGCCAGTGGCTATTTCTGCTGGTGCAATATAGATTTCAAAAGGTTGTTTTCCAAGCGAAGCATGCATAGCGAATAATCCGGCAAGTGCAAGCACTGGCATTTCACTGATACCCCAGGTGCTGAATCCACCTGCCTGCTGGGTAGCAATAATGTCCACCAGATTGGTGCTGCCAAATTGATAAGCGACACCGAAAATGACGATGATAAAAGGAATGTCATAAGCCAGCATTGAAGTCAGTGCGCGAGATATACCTATTGAACCATTCGGGTTTGCGCATTGACCAACCCCGAGTGCCAAGCCAAGAGAAGGCACCATGGTCAGGTAAGCCAGTGTGATAATGCCACCTTGAGCAGCGATACCATTCATGCCGGGAACGGGCAGTAGTGCTTCAGCGGCCACATATCCACCCACGGCCATAACGATGCCAATGTCATGAATTAAACCATGTGATACCTGGGTCTGTTTGCCGTACAGCTTGATGATGTCATACAACGGTTGAAACAGGGGAGGACCGACACGTCGCTGTAATCTAGCCGCAAGTTTGCGCATCATCAAAACCATGAATAAACCGATGATGAAGGCCACTATCGGCATCATGATAACTTCTATGATGGTGAGTAGAATATCGTTCATCGCCATCTATTGTCCTGTAAAAAAGTAGAGTGAAAGCGTTGCTGCTATCAATAAAAACAGAGCTGGATGAAAACTGTTAAAGAGTATCTGAGTGAAGCCGCTCAACAGACTGACAATTGAAACCAGTGATGCTTCAAGCCATTGGAAGGTGCCTCGATACCAGCCACCGATATGGTGCATCAGGCCGGCATAAAAATTATTACTGTAATGGTAGCGGGTATCGGCTGTGAGGAAATGTCCGCCGGCATAATTGTCCAGCTGGTGAACGCGTTTAGTCTTATTACCAGAGTAAAACAGTAATGCTCCGACACCAAATCCACCAAATAACACGCCACATATCCAAATCATGTCAAGGCTACCTCGGGTAGATTCAACGCCACCGAGGTGATGCACAACCTGAGGAATACCTATGGATGCCTGTGCAGCAGCCACCCAGTCCAACACCAGTCCCGGCATGAAACCGGTGATAAAGACCACGGCCGATAACAACAGCATAGGAATCATCATGCTCCAGGGCACCTCACGAATCTGTTCATGTTCCAGTCGAAGTTGTCCCAGAAACGTATTATGAATGAGTTTATACACCGAAAGAATCGTGCCCAATGTGCCTATAACTGCGGCCACAAAAAGTAATGGCATGCCTTCAATAATCAGTGAACGATACACCAGCCACTTGGACACAAAACCGTTCATGGGTGGAATGCCTGCCAGGCCGATAATGCCGACCAGCATCACCATAAAAGTTAAGGGCATGCGAGCAACCAACCCACCAAGCTGGTTTAAATCTGATGTTTTGGTGCGATAGATAACCGATGAAACCGACAGGAACAGTGCTGCCTGATAAGTCGCGTGATTAAATACATGCATCAAACCACCGGCACTGCCAAAGGGATCGAGTACAAGCACACCCATCAACATATAACCACCCTGACCGATGCCATGCCAGGCTAATAATCGACGTGCATCATTTTGACGAAGAGCCGTGAAGGTTGCAAAGATCGTGGTGAAAGCCGCGATCCACATGATAAAATCACGCAGAGAAAAGAAGGTATAAGGTATTTCAATTTCTATCAGTCGTGCCAGACCCACTAACTGAATGATGACAACCAGAATGGCATAAAGACCCATGCGAGAAGATATAGAACCCAGAAATGCTGTGCCGGGACCGGGTGTTTCTGCATAGGCATCTGCTTGCCAAAGATGGAATGGAATCAAGCCCATCTTGATACCAAAGCCCACGATGAATAACAGGCTCAGAGTAGTGACTTGTACTGTATTAAATTTAGGGGCTATAGCGGCCAGATCAGAATAGGAAAATGATCCGGTTAAATGGTAAATAAACCCGAGACCAGCCAGAACAGCCATGGCTCCTGCCGTAGCGTAAACGATGTACCTCAATCCATATTCAGTGGCTTTACCACCGGCTATCACCATCAATAACAGACTTGCCCAGCTGACCAGTTCCCATCCGATGAACAGTGAAAGCAGGTCGCCACTGCCGAGCAAAACCAGCATGGCAAATACATTGAGTGCGATTGAAAATTGTAACAACCCTGGTTTGCCACCATGTTTCAGATGGTCTTTAGCCCACGATCCGGCTGCAAACATTGAACTGGTTAAAGCAGCACCGATTGTGATCAGTGCAAAAAACCAGGATAGGCCATCAAAGCGCCAGCTAAGTGGTTGGCCAAGTATGGACAGGTTGAAAGAAGATTCTATGGCTGCGCCGCCATAACCGAGGCTTCCCATGAACAGTAAATTCAAAAATTGAGCGGTAAATAAAGCTGCCGTTACCCAGCCGATCAAATGCTGTTTTTGTCCCAGTCCGGAAATAACCGCTGTTATTAACGAGAGTAATAGTAAGGTATCAAGTGCACTCATTGAACTTTACTCATTTGTTGATCCAGACTTGTTTGCTTTCTCATCGGGGCCTGCTTTGTTGAAAACGTGGTATTTATATACAAAGCACGGTCACTACTTTCTGCTGCAATCTTATTTAGCTTATTGCCTAAAGGCGCCAGAGTGACAAGTGCCACAATCAACACCACAGCGAATACAGATACAATGGTTAAATTGAAGGGTGTCTGATGAAGTTTTTTGCGCTGCTTCTTTTTACCTTTGGAATAAATATGTATAGCTGTGCGCATTAAATAATGAGCTTCGATAACGGTTGCCGTTAATAGAACTACCAGGGCAGTGATATAGAGTGATGCACTGGCTTCCACAAGGCCGTTCACCAGTAATAGTTTTGCCCAGAAACCGGGTAGAGGCGGTACGCCAATCAATGACAATGCAAATATCATGAATAATATAGCTGCCAGAGGTGAGCTTTTAGCAGCGCCTTTCAGTTTGTCGATTGCTCCGTTCCAGTATTCTGTCAGCATGAACAGTGCAGGTTTGACGATGAGATGATGTAACATCATAGCGATACCGGCGAACATACCGGCTTCACCGGGAATAGAAAAAGCGACCAGCACCATGCCCAGTTGACCGATGGATGAAAAAGATAACATCCGTTTCAAATCCCTGGAACGCCAGGCCGATAGTTCACCCCAGAAGATGCCGAGCATACCCAGAACCAGTAGTAAATTTAATGCTTCAGGTACCTGGTAAGCCACCACCAGCAGTCTGATGATAACCAGTACCGCCAGTTTTGAAATGAGTCCTGCGAGCAGGGCGCTGATACGTGGACTTGCGGTGGAATACACTTCTGGAACCCAGCCATTGACTGGAAAAATTTCAGCTTTGACACCTATACCGACAACGATTAATGCGAATGCAGAGAGTCCAACCGGGTTATTAAGCTGAGAAGCCAGCAAACCGATATGAGCTAAATTTAGTGTGCCGGTCTGGGTGTAGATGAGGCCGATACCGGTTAATGCCAAAACCGTGCCCAGTCCGCTCATGACCAGATAACGAAAAGTAGCTGCAAAAGCGGCACCGGTACGATTGGCAGCAGCCAGTCCAAAGGAAGCAACAGAAAGTAGTTCATAGAAAACGTAAATGTTAAACAGGTCACTGGATAAAGCCAGTCCACTTGCTGAACCGGCCAGCAGTAATAATAATGATTCTTCACGATAGCCTTCTTTGTTGGCGTAGGGCCATAGCAGTAACATGATTAACGGGATAATGCAGGCCATTAATAATGAAAGATTATCCAGATGAAAAGTGATGCCTAGCGGTGGACGGAAGCCGCCGAGAGCAATGGCTATAGGGTGTTCAAGCATATTAAAGTAAGCCAGTGCGAACCCAAGCATCGCCAGCAGAACGAAGGGGCCGATAAAGCGCGCAGCTGATTTTGAATTATTGCTTATGATGGGTAATAGAAATGCGGTGAGCAAAGGTAGCGCGACATTGAAAGCTATGTTATTCATTTGTCACCTCCCTGGTTTAGCTGAGCAGTTTCATTTTGTGCTGATGGCTCAGGTAAAGGACGTTCACCCGCAGGCTGCTCGCTGCTTAACAGAGAAATCACGCCGCTATTACTGTCGATGTCAGTCGATAGTCTCTGGTGGATTTCACGTATATCGAGAGTTTTGTAGTTTTGATAAACTTTTAGGACCAACGCCAGTGCCAGTGCCTGAATACCGACACCGATGACAATAGAAGTTAATACCATCGCCTGTGGAACCGGGTCGACCATCAGCTGGTTAACCGACGACCCCGTTAAAATGGGCGCAATTGCATCGAAGCGATAACCGGCAATCACCAGTAACAGGTTGGCTCCTGCTTCAGCGATGACCAGAGCCAGAACGATGCGGAAGATATTGTTCAATGTCACCACACCGACAATACCTATAACGATTAAACCCATGGCTCCGCCGTAGAGTAACCAGTGAATCAGGTCTGTAGTCATGATCCGTTACTCTCCGTTTGCAGTGATGATTCTTCCAGGTCAGTTGATTCTGGCACTATTTCACCAATCTCAGCCAAATTAGCCAGTAAGCCGGAAAGCTCTGCACCCACTTTCAAACCAACTGCGGTATAAAGTAATGGCAGTGTACCGGCTGAAAGAAGTGAACCCATTTCACCGTGACTAAAAAAAGGTTGTAGAAAAGCATTGCCCTGAAATAACGCGATAATGCCAATCACTATAAAAGATGCGCCGGCAAAACCTTCGACCAGAGCCAGTCCACTGTGATTAACCCCGCGTCCGGGTACTGCTAGCAAGGGTAGAAAGAAAGCAGCTGCCAGAATAACACCGCCCTGGAAACCACCGCCCGGTGTTAAATGACCGTGCAGAATAATGTACATGCCAAGGGTAATGAGTAGAGGGAAAAACAAACTGGCACTGCTGGCCAGGATAGTGCCTTCATCTCTGATGCTTTCTTTTTTGTTTGAAGATGATTTTGTAGATAATGAGCTTAACACCAGTGATGTTGCGGTAGATGCGGTAAAAAGTATCGCAATTTCTCCCAGCGTATCAATTCCCCTGTAACCCAGTACCACTGAAGTAACCAGGTTGGCAGCTCCGACTTCATCGGCTCCCTGTTGTAATATTGCTTCACCGATTAACATAGGAGCACCACCGACAACGAATTGCCAGGTGATGACCAGCAGTAAAAAAGCAAGACCAGAAGCAAACACTAAAGCACTGACATTACGCATCATTTTGCTCCGACTGTTGTTTACCGTGGTTTTTATTAATTCGGAATAAAGCCAGTGCCAGAATAACCGTGCTTAAACCAGAACCGACAACTGCTTCGGTCATCGCAACATCAGGTGCTTGCAGGATGACGAATAATACCGACAGGGCCAGTGATACAGCTGATGTAGCGGCGATAGCAGAAACATGGCTCTCTACAAACAAAACGGTGATAGCCCCGGCTAACATTATGATAACCATCAATGCGATAACCCAGGTCATGTCTTTTCACCAGAGGTGTTTAAAGGTTTCTGCTGTTTGGAAGGTTTAGTCCAGGGTTTAATGCCTGACAGGTACACAGCGCGTGAAAGTACAGAGGAGCTGACTGGACTGGTAAATAACAGAAAGCCAATGATGCAAAGTAATTTTGTCCACCATTCAGGGTAAAGTAGACCTACGCCTAAAATGATCGCAATTGAACCTAATGTTGCTGCCTTGGTACCCGCCTGAATGCGGTTGTAAATATCGGGCATTCGAATCAGCCCCAAAGCGCCTAAAAAGCAAAATATTGCCCCAAGAAGTAGTATGACATCGGCAATAAGTCTCATGATCTTCCTCCCTCAATAACCCGGGAGATCGCTATTATTCCGATAAAAGAGATAGCACCATAAACCAGTGCAACATCAAGAAAAAGAGGGCTATTGAAATAAGCTGCAAATACAGTCAGTCCAGCGGTGATGGTAACTGACATGGTGTCAGCACTAATAACCCGGTCAGGTGCATCAGGGCCGATAATGAGTCGAATGAGACCCAGCAGTAAGGCGGCTCCGATAAAGCCAACCGCTATTTGTTCCAGCAGGTTAAAGGTCACTTGAGGAATCCTGAAATATGTTTTTCGAAGCCGGTGGCTATATCCTGAGTTGCCTGTTCCAGGCTGATGCCTTCGGGGGCGGCAATCCAGTGTACTAATATTTTGTTATGCCTTAACTCGACAGCTAAAGTGCCCGGTGTCAGAGTGATGCTATTCGCCAGTAACATCTGGCCAAGTCTGGATTCCAGTTTTGTATCGATTTCTAGCAGTTCTGGGCTGATGGGTAAAGAAGGGGAAAGAACCCGATGAGCCATATCGAAATTTGCTTTAATCAGCGCAATAAAAAAGTATCCCAGATAGGTAAGTAATGAAACTATTGCGGTCGGGGTATATCGAATGCCATCAAAAATATTGATATAGGGGGCAGAGATCAGGGAAACCACGGCTGCTACCATGATACCAGCAAAGAGTTCATCCAGTGCCAGAGATCCTGTCAACAATATCCACAACAGCAACATGGTAGCAAACAGAAATATATGGTGATGAATATTGAGACGGTTAAGCATTCAATTAAAGTTTTCCTGTAGTGTGGTGAACTATAATATTGATGTCTTGTAAAAGATATTTTAAGTACGTAATAGTTTTAGTTCAATCAGGGAGTATTATCTATTTTTTTTAATGATTTTCTACATTAGAATCTGGAATAGTAGCTTGTTATGATATAGGTCAAATGGGATATGCCAGCAAGTGAATCAGGAAGATAATGAGTGCCTTAAAATTGAAGAAAACGTAGAGTCTCCCTTACAATTATTTTTACTATGATGAAATTTATTCACACCTCAGACTGGCACATAGGACGTCAGTTTCACAATGTATCTTTACTTGATGATCAGTCTTATGTGCTGGATCAACTGATTCAGTACATAAAGCAAGAATCAGTCGATGCACTGATCATTGCGGGTGATATTTATGATAGATCAATTCCTCCGGCTACAGCAGTTGAATTGCTTGATAAAATCCTGAAAACCATTTGTGTAGATTTATCAGTGCCTGTCATTTTGATACCCGGTAACCACGACAGTGCGGAGCGCCTACGGTTTGCTGCCAACCAGTTAAAACAGTCCGGTTTATATATTCTAGGGGATCTGGGCAATGTTACTGAGCCTGTGATTATTCAAAATAAGCATGAAAGCCTGTGTTTTTACGGTATTCCTTATAACGATCCCGAGCATGTACGAAATCAGTTTAATGTGGATTTATCGGGTTATGAGCAGGCTCATGCCTACCTGATCAAACTTATTGAAGATAATAAGGATGAGCAATCAGCTAATATCATCATCAGTCACTGTTTTGTTGATGGTGCAGAAGAGTCGGAATCTGAGCGTCCGTTATCTATCGGCGGAGCTGACAGAATTTCAGCGAGTCTTTTCAAAGGCTTCGATTATGTAGCTCTTGGGCATTTGCACGGGCCTCAATATAAAAATGAACAATACATTCGTTATTCCGGCTCGTTATTGAAATACAGTTTCTCGGAACAAAATCAACATAAAGGCGTGACACTAGTAGAGTTTGACGATAATACCTTGAAAGAAATTACTCACTTACCACTAAGCCCATTACATGATATGCGAATCATTGAAGGAGAACTGGAAGAGATTTTACAGCAGGGCAGGGTTGACCCAAATGCAGAAGATTATTTACTGGTTCGCTTAACCGATACTCATGCCATTCTGGATGCCATGGGAAAACTAAGAGTCGTGTATCCCAACGTATTACATCTCGAGAAACCTGGTTTGATGGCTTCAACAGATCAACAATCAGTCAACAGAGATAAAATCAGGCGTAGTGAACTTGAAATGTTTCATGATTTCTTCAAACAGGTAACGGGCAGGGATCTGGATGAAAAACAGGCTGATGCCTTGCAGGAAACAGTATCGTCTTTACACCACAGCCAGGTTGACTCATAGTGAAACCTCTTAAACTATCCATTCAAGCCTTTGGACCTTTTGCCGGTTTACAGGAAATAGACTTTAGTCTTTTAGGGCAAAGCCCGTTATTTTTGATCAATGGTCCGACCGGTGCTGGTAAAAGTTCAATTCTGGATGCTATCTGTTTTGCACTGTATGGAAAAACTACGGCTGATGAACGTGATGCCAGCGAAATGCGCTGTGATCAGGCTGATGCAAATACATTAACAGAAATTACACTGGACTTTGAACTTGCCGGAAAACAGTACCGGGTAAAGCGATCCCCGCAACAGGATAGACCCAAAGCCCGAGGTGATGGATTTACCAGACACAACGGTGAAGCCACTTTATGGAGTATTGATAAACAGGGTGAATTAACTTTGATGGTGGCAAGAAAAGTAAAAGATACCAATCAGCAAATTGAAACTATTACCGGATTGAATGTGGAACAATTCAGACAGGTGATGGTTTTACCGCAGGGAAAATTTCGAGACTTACTATTAGCCGATTCCGCCCAGCGGGAAAAGATTTTTGGGCAACTGTTTCAAACTCACATTTATAGAAGAATCGAAGATCAGCTCAAACAACAGGCGTCAGTCATTGTTCATGATATCAGGGATCTGGAAAATCAGATCAAAGGTATTCTTCAAAGTGCTGAGTTGAATACTGAAAATGAAATTGAACAACAGTTTGAAATACTTAAACCAGAATTAAAAAAATCGTTAAAGCTAAAACAACATGCGAATGCCAGTTTTCAAAATGTGCTTTTAGAAAAGCAGTCATCTCAGGACATAGTTGAGAAATTTGCAGAACTGGAAAGCTCTAAAAAGAAATTATCAGATTTACAGCTGCAACAGGCAGGGATCACTTCAAAGCAGAAGGTAGTAGATGCTGCTAATAAAGCACAAAAAATAAAAGCCCAGTTTGATGAGTTAAACAGGCAAAAAGATCAATTGAATAAAATTCAGCAGCAAATGATTGAATCTGTCCAGCTTAGAGATGATGCTGATCGGGAATTTATTTTTTCCCAGAAAGAACTGGTAAAAGCTAAGAAATCATTTGAAGAAGTTGATTCACTAAAAGCTGAACGTCAACAAATAGAAAGTTATGTTAATAAAATTAATCAGCTGGATAGTGCTAAAAAAATTGCAACTGAATCTGCACTAAAAGAAAGTAAAAGTTCATCAGAATTTATATCTATTCAAAATGACGTTACTTCAGTTACAAATAAAATTGTCTCGCAAGAAAAACAGTTGGGTAATCTTCACCAGGAAACTTCAGGTCTAGGCAATAAACAAATTGAACTTGTCAGCTTGCAGCAGCAGTCTAATCAACGAGAGAAACTTGCAAAATTACAAGACAAGATTGTTTCAGGTTCAAAACAACTTATACAGACTGAAAGTGAGTTTGAGCGTTTAACCGGTATTGCTGATAAGTCTCTTCGACAGGCTAAACAGCAGGAAATGTTTTGGCATTCAGGGCAGGCCATGAATCTGGCTAAAGAGCTGAAGCAGAACCAACCTTGTCCCGTTTGTGGAAGTACTTCGCATCCATCACCCGCATTGCCTGATAATAATCAGTTTGTTATCAGTAAAGATCAAGTCGAACAGGCTAGATTGCAAGCTGACAGTGATAAAGATAAACAGCAGAAAATATTGAACCAGTTGAATGAACTTAAAATCAAACAGGAACAGCTGGAAAAAGAAATTACAGAGTTAAGCAATCAACCCGGAATGTCCTCTGAATTAACCGATCATGACTTTAATGAACGCTTTGAAAGCTTAAAATTAGAGGTTCAAATGCTGGTGGAAAAGCAGGCGAGCATTTCTACATTTAATGAAACTTTGTCTGGCCATAAATTAACTCTTCAATCACTCAATAATAGTTTATCCCAGATCCAGCAACTTCATGAAAAAGAGAAACAACAACTGTTAATCGATCAGCAAGCCGTTAAACATTTAAGTAGTGATATCCCTGAACAATACCAGCTAAAAACATCTGTAGTTGAAGCATTAGAAAGGCTTTCAACTTCAGTGAAAAAACTGACTGAAAATTTTGAAAAAGCGAATTCAGCTAATCAACAATGTCTGACCCGGTTAACAGAGTTAAAAACCACTGTTGAAGATAAAAACCGGTTAAGTATCTCTCTGAGGTCAGAATTGGAAATATCTGCATCAGACTGGGAACAGGTTATTTCAAATAGTATTTTTGATACCGAGCAACACTTTTGTAATGCCTTGTTAACTGAAGTAGAACAAACTGCAATTTCTCAGCAAATTACAATATTTATCGATTTGCTGAATGACTTAAAAAGCATAATAAAGTTACAGACAAAAGAGCTTAAAGATAAAGTTGAGCCGGATATGACAGTGGTAAATCTGGCTGTAGAAGAATCTGAGAAAAATTTTAAAATTATAGAGCAACAATGGTTAAAGGTGGATAGCAGAGTTAAGCAATTAAAATCTGTAACGAAAAAACTTAAACAGGCTCATACCACCAATAAAGAGCTTGAATCCCGATATGCAATTTATGGTGTGTTGAGCGATGTGGCAAATGGTCGTACCAGTAATAAAATAAGTTTACAGCGTTTTGTGTTGAGTGTGTTACTGGATGACGTATTGATACAGGCTTCACAAAGATTATCGTTAATGTCTAAAGGGCGGTACCAGTTACTACGAAGGCAAACTAGTTCGGATAATAGAAAAGTGTCCGGTCTTGAACTAGACATTGAAGATGCCTACACAGGAAAGTCACGCTCAGTATCAACTCTATCTGGCGGTGAATCTTTTATGGCCGCTTTATCTTTGGCTTTAGGATTATCCGATGTGGTGCAGGCTTATGCAGGTGGCATAAAACTGGATACACTTTTTATTGATGAAGGATTCGGCAGCCTCGATCAGGAATCCCTCGATCTGGCGATAAGAACGCTGGTTGATTTACAGGCAACAGGACGCATGATTGGCATTATTTCTCATGTGACTGAACTGAAGGAGCAAATGGCTTTAAGGCTGGATGTTATTAGTTCTAAAACAGGTAGCCATGTAAATATAATAACCGCATGAGAAAAATAGTTCGCGCGGCGCACCCTACAACCATTCATTCTAAAATGGTACGAGTACCCAGATTTAATGTAGGGTGCGCCGTGCGCACCATTTTATTATTAAGATTAATTGCACTTGATTGAAATTTGGCAAAATGAAATACTCGCAACTGTTCCATATGAATTCTTTTGAATACTCTAAATTCCAAAATCATTATGTTTAAATTTTCAATAATGCCTGTAATTATCAGCGCGCTGTTAATCTCTAGTTGTAGTAGTTTATCTGGAATACAGCCTTCAGAAATTTCGAGCAATCCAGCAATTGATGTTTCAGGCATAAAGTCTGATTTCACTGGAGAAGAATATACAGCCCTTTGTGAAGAAGTTCTAAAACAGGCCGGTGAGGATTTCACCTTGATTGAGCAGGATACGTCCATCGCTACGCTAGATTCTGTTATGGGTAAATATGAGGGGCTACAGAAAGTTTTACAACGAGTTCGTCAAAGAGGTTATTTAAAGTCAGTTCACCCGGATGAAGATTTACGTGATTCTGCGATGAAGTGTTCAGAGAAATTTTCAGGATTTTATTCCAGAGTGGGTATGTCCAGGCTTTTCTATAATCGGCTAGCGGCTATCGATTTAACAGATGTCAGTGAAGCTGAGAAATTTATGGTCGAAACCACTTTAGAAGATTTTAAACGTGCTGGAGTTAATAAAGATGAACAGACTCGTGAAAAGTTACGCCAGCTAAGAAAAGAGATCAGTGTTATTGGCAACAAGTTCTCAAAAAATATTCAGGAGGATGTTCGCTCGGTAACAACGACTGTTGATGGCTTGAAAGGTTTACCTGCTGATTATATAAAATCTCACCCTGCTGACGAAAATGGGCTTGTTACTATCACCACTAATTACCCTGATCTTAGCCCGGTGATGAAATATGCAGAAAGTGATGACCTGCGATATAGATTGCGAATAGCATCCCGTTCCCGGGCTTATCCAGATAATGAAAGCATATTAAAAGAGCTTTTAACTAAACGTTATGAACTGGCGCAATTACTGGGCTTTGATAACTGGGCCGAATATTCCATGAGCGACAATATGATTGGAGGCCCGAAACAGGCTAGTGAATTCTTAACGACGGTTGGTCACGCGCTTAAAGAACCTGTAAAAAAGGAACTCGAAATAGAACTGGCGCAACTTCGGCAGATAAATCCAGATGCTGACATTGTTCAGGTATGGCAGTCAGGTTACGTTGATAACCTGATTCGTAAACAACTATATGATCTCGATGCAAAAGAAGTTCGAGAATATTTTGATTTTCAAAACGTTAGAGATGGAATTTTAAAACTGACTGAAAATTTGTTTGGTGTAGAAATTAGACCATGGAAAACGATGACCTGGCATGAAGATGTTGAAACTTATGAAATTCTGGAGAATGGAGAATTACTGGGCAGATTTTATTTAGATAACCATCCACGAGAAGGTAAATACAAACATGCGGCTCATTTTACTCTGCGCACGGGAATTAAAGACAAGCAAATTCCTTTGTCTGCTTTGGCTCAAAATTTCCCCAAAGGTTTGATGGAACATGGACAGGTAGAAACATTTTTACATGAGTTTGGGCACCTGTTACATAATATGTTTGCAGGAAAACAAAAGTGGCGTGGAATGTCCGGCATGGGTGTTGAAAGTGATTTCGTTGAAGCGCCTTCTCAAATGCTGGAAGAGTGGGTTTGGGACTATGACACTTTAAAATCTTTTGCTAAAAATAAAAATGGTAAAATTATCCCTCGTGAACTAGTTGCTAAAATGAATAAAGCCCGGGATTTTGGACAGGCAACGAGTACAGCAGCCCAGTTGTATTTTGCTAATCTGTCACTGAGTATTTATGACCGTGATCCAGATAGTTTTGATTTGATGACAATAACTAAAAAATTATCTGCAGAGTTTAGTCCTTATCCTTTTGTGGAAGGAACAGCATTTTATTGTAATTTTGGACATTTAAGAGGCTACTCGTCTAACTATTATACTTATCAATGGTCACTTGCTATTGCTACCGATATGTTTTCCAGATTTAAGAAAGAAGGTATTCATAATGCACAGGTTGCCAGAGAATATAGAGAAAAAGTGTTAGCACCTGGTAGCAGTAAACCAGCACGTCAAACTGTCACTGATTTTCTGGGGCGTGAGTTTTCTACTGAAGCATATATCGAAAAGTTAAAGGCTGGTTGAATTTAGCTGAAAGTCAGTGGTGTATGAAAAATACGGGAATGAGCTAAATGAAAATTGATCCTGTTACAATTCCATTAGATAAACTGACACCTGTTCTTAAGAAAGATTTAGACAAAAACTTATGTGTCTGTAATGAAGTACTTAAGAAAGATATTATCAATGCCATCGTAAATGGAGCTTCAAAGGTAGCTGAAATTAAAACACAGACCTATGCCACAATGGGAACCGGCTGTTGTACTCAACAGGTAGAACAGTTGATAGAATGTCTTTGCTCAGCAGAAATGGAGAAGTAACTCGCTAGAAACGGTATACTCAATTTATTATATATCCTCTGCAATCATGGCAATTGCACCACAGGGGCATTCAGCTTCACACATTCCACAGCCTTTGCAGTAATCATATTTAAATTCAAAGCCTTTGCCGACACCCAGTTTGGTGATGGCATTGTCCGGGCATATTCCATAACAGTTATCACATTCAAAGCAGTTGCCGCAAGACATGCAGCGCCTGGCTTCGTATTTGGCACTGTCCAGGTCCAGGTCACCGACTACTTCTGCAAATCCGCTTTTACGTCTGACGGCTTCAAGGTATGGCTGAGCTGTTCTAGGGGCATCACTGTAATACCAGGGTTCCATTTTATCGAAACTGGCTACTTCATCCTGTGGCACTGGTTGCCAGGTTTGGCCCTGTAACCAGGCATTGATGGTTCTGGCTGCTTTTTTACCATGACCCAGAGCCGTGGTGACGGATCGTTGAGAGGGTACTGCATCTCCAGCAGCGAATATGCCGTTCTGAGATGTCTGCATAATTTCATCAATTTGAATGGTGTTGTTTTCGACATTTATCTGTGGATTTTTGTTTAATATCTCTGCATCCACTAATTGACCGATGGCGAGTACAACCACGTCTGCTTCAATGGTTTCGTGTTCACCTGTTTCGACTACTCTTGATTTACCAGAATAGTATTCTTCACTGGCTTTTAATAGTTCCAGAGTGATTTGATTACCATTTATAGCCTTAATTGAACGCAAGCTTAAAATACTGGTACCTTCTTCCAGAGCTTCTTTTATTTCAAAGGGGTGTGCTGACATATTATCCTGTTCGTAGCGACTGACCACTACTACATCTTGTGCACCCATGCGAACTGCGGTTCGAGCTACATCCATGGCTGAGTTTCCTCCGCCATAAACAACCACGCGGCCGATTAACTGGTTGCGCATTTCTTGTTCGGTGTCACGTAATACTTTTAATGCATCAAGTACCTGAATGCTGGACTCTCCTTCAAATTTAATATGATTTGATTTCTGAGCACCGATGCAGATTAATGCAGCATCAAAATTTCCCTCTTCTCGAGTTTTATCAATATCTTCAATGCGCTGTCTGAATTTAAATTTGACACCCATTTGTTCAATTCGATAAATTTCAGCATTTAGTTTCTCACGGGGAAGACGGTATTTTGGAATGCCATAACGCATCATGCCACCGGGCTTTTCGGATGCTTCGAAAATAGTCACCTGATGGCCAAATAGGCGTAAATGATAAGCTGCCGCCAGACCAGCAGGGCCAGAGCCAATAATCATTACTTTCTTACCGGTATCTTTTCCGGCAGTAAACTGCCAGTTGTTTACCAGTCCCTGTTCACCAATAAACCGTTCGACTGAATTTATGCCAACGGGTAAATCGAGTTCTCCCCGGTTGCAGGTGTTTTCGCAGGGGTGGTAGCAAACCCGTCCCATAATGGCTGGGAAAGGATTGTCTTTGGTGAGTAGTTCCCAGGCGGCTTTATAATTTTCTTCTTCTGTCAGGCTTAACCAGCCCTGGATATTTTCACCGCAGGGGCAGGCTTTATTACAGGGTGGCATGCGATTCACATACAGTGGTTTCATGCTGCGCCAGCTGCCTGTTTTATTGAGGTGGCTGGTTCCTACATCCAGGGTAATGGCAAAAGGTTTGTTTTGTTCAGTCATGATGAGCCCCTAGAGCAGGTTGTAGCGTTTGATATTTTTATCTGCCAAAGCCCGAATTGAGGCCAGTTGGTGCTGATTTGCCGGTTTTAAAATATGTGAGTAACGACGTTGTAGCTGCAGGTAATCTTCTACAGGAATTCGATAACGTATTTTTGTTGAATTGATTAAGTCACCATTTTCGGCTTCAAATAATGGTACAAGACCACTTTCAACACCCATACGTGCTAACTTGATGGTTAATGCGGGATCACTACCCCAGCCCAGAGGGCAGGGCACATTTATTTGAATGTACCTTGCTCCATGGAAGCTCATGGCTTTTTCTACCTTACGTTCCAGGTCGTGTAAATCATGCACGGAAGCCGTCGCTACATAAGGAATTTCATGAGCCATGGCGATAGCGGGTAAGAATTTTCCGGTGTTAAAAGAACTGCCGGGGTTATCACCCACGGGCATGGTGGTGGATGTTCTGGCACCGCCAGGAGTAGCACTGGAACGCTGAACGCCGGTATTCATGTAACCGCCGTTGTCGTAACAGATATAAAGTACATCATCGTTACGATCAAACATGCCGGACAAAGTGGCAAAGCCAATATCGGTTGAGCCACCATCGCCGCCCTGAGCGATGACTCTGGTTTCGGTGTCACCTTTGGCTTTCAGTGAAGCTGCTATACCTGAGGCGACTGAGGCAACATTGCCAAACAGGGAATGAATCCATGGAATATTCCAGGCTGTTTCAGGATAAGGCGTGGTAAATACTTCCAGACAACCGGTTGCATTTGCAGCGATTATTTTATTATTGGTAGCTCGCATTGCGGCATCCAGAGCATAACGTGCGCCCAGAGCCTGACCACAACCCTGACAGGCTCGATGACCTGAGTCTATGGTGTTGCAGCGTTCCTGAGTTGCCTGAACGGTGCGATAATTTTCATCTAATAAGCGGTTACCGACGGTAAAGGTTCCAGTCTGATAAAATTTAACCGTTTGATGGTTGGTTCCCTGTTTAGCCATTTTTATAACTCTTTCCTGGTAAGGTAGCGTTAATGTGTTTTAGATGCGGAAACCACACCCATGTCACGGAGAATATTTTCAGCGGTTGATCCCGATGATGGTTCTGATCGCTGCCGGTTTATTTCTTTCTCTACCGTTTCAAGGTCCAGATCCATAAAGGTTTCATGTTCCAGTTCCCCCTTACTCGCAAGATCAACAATATTTTTCAGTGATTTAACGGTGATGGTACGGCCACCCAGACCTCCGATGATGGAGTTGATTTTAATGTGTAAACCATGAGTTGCCATGTGAACCTCACTGGCCAAAACTCCACCCATACCAACAGCAAAACTTTTCTCGAATACGATAATCTGTTTCGCTGATTTTAATGCGTTTCTTATAGATTTAATTGGAAAAGGTCGGAACGAACGTAAACTTAAAATACCGATAGACTGTCCCTGTTCACGTAACTCGGATGCTAATGCCTGTAAAGTTCCAACCACAGAGCCCATCGCGACAAAAACTATATCGGAGCTTTCTGCATCATAAGATTTAACCAGTCCACCTGAGTCCCGACCAAATATTTCCTCAAACTGTCTGGCCTGCTTCTCGATAATGGAAAGTGCCTGTTGCTGTTTTTCATGCGCTAGATAACGTACTTCGGTAAATGCATCTGGTCCCACCATGGCACCAATAGTCAAAGGTGCTGAGGTATCGAGTAGTTGGCGAGGTATGAAAGAGGGTAAAAACTGATCAACCTGTGATTGTTCGGGCATATCGACTCGTGTGATCGCATGGGTCAGGATAAAACCATCCATGTTGACCATGACTGGCAGACTTAAAGCTTCGGCCAGTTTAAAAGCCTGAATATGCACATCAACAGCCTGCTGATTATTCTCCACAAATAACTGAATCCAGCCGGCATCACGAACAGACATCGCATCGGAATGATCATTCCAGATATTGATTGGAGCACCGATGGCTCGATTACCCAAAGTCATGACAATGGGCAGTCCAAGACCGGATGCATTATAAACGGCTTCCATCATATACAGCAGACCCTGGCTGGCGGTTGCTGTATAGCTACGGGCACCGGTTGCAGATGAACCGATGCAAACACTCATGGCAGCAAATTCAGACTCTACATTTTCATAGGTGCAGTTTTTTAATTCACCACTTTTTACCAGCGTGCTGAGATGTTCGACGATATGCGTTTGCGGTGTTATCGGGTAGCAGGGGACTACTTCAGGGCGACATAATGCAACGGCTTTGGCAACGGCTATTGAGCCACTTATTTGCTTTAACATGACTAAACTTCCTTTGCCTCTTCAAGTTTTTGCATAATTAGATTATATCCGGCTGTGGTTGCAGTGATATTCGGTTTAGCAATGCGACTGGGAAATTTCCCCAGTATGGCTTTTTCGAGTGCGGGAATTTGAACCATATGGCTCATGGCTGCAAAAGCTCCGAGCAGTACTGTATTGGGTTTGGGTTGTTTAATGTATTTAAGTGCCAGTTCAGTGGCTGGAATAGTCATCACATGATGTTCTGGAAACTGTGATGTTATTTCTTCAATGCCTAACTCTGCTGGAGTTTTAGAGCTATTAATCAATAAATATCCTCCCGTTTTGACACCATCGAAAACATTGATGGCATTGAATAAGGTCGGGTCCTGGATAATTAGCATATCCGGTTCCATTACAGGTTCGCGAATGGTGATAGCTTCGTCACTGATACGTGCAAAAGCCTGTACAGGCGCCCCCATTCGCTCAGAACCAAAACTGGGGAAGGACTGGGAAAATTTGCCTTCTTCAAATGCGGCAACGGATAGCAGTTCTGAGGCAGAGACTACGCCCTGACCACCGCGTCCATGAATTCGAATTTGGAACATGATTTAGCCTGATTGAATAGAAAAAATAAATAAATAGAAAGTGATTAAAGTTTAGCAAAAAATCTGTAGAGTGCTGATATATTTTGAACTTGAATGGCGTAATGTAAATGGTGTAATTATTGTTTGGAATTATATGCTTACTGTTGTTAGGAATATGCTGTTCAAGCAATTTATTCCTCAGTTACTAAATATAGCCAAAAAGTATTTGAGAGCGCAGCATATGCGGAAAGACTGGCTATTAAAAATGATATAGATCAATGGTTAGTGGGTGCATTTTGTTTAGTATTCCTGACTTGATCTAATATATTTTCAGGGTTTAATTTTGGTCTCTAGAAGGCAGATATTGCAGGGTGTTTTATCGGGGCATCGCGGACAGTTTTATCCGCCCTGGTCGATTCAATTGAAACGTTTCATTGAGTTATGTACTCAATGTGATGATTGTATAAAAAGTTGCCCTCAGCATATTCTAAAACGGAATAACGAGGGCTATCCGGTGGTTGATTATGCTCTTGCCGGTTGTACTTTTTGTGGTGAATGTGCCAACGCCTGTAAAACAGGCAGCCTGTCCTTAATGGAATTTATCGGTGCAGAGCCCTGGACTGTAAAAGCAGTAATTACCAGGCATTGCGTAAATTTTAACGGAACTGTATGCCAGATGTGTTCAGCTGGCTGCCCGTTTAATGCCATAAAATTCCGCGTCCATAGTGGCAATATGACACTGCCAGAAATAGATTTAGAGGAGTGTAATGGATGTGGAGACTGTTACCGCAGTTGCCCTAAACTGGCAATTGATATAAAACAACTTTAATTTAAGGCTTTTACCACGAAGACACGAAGCTCTCGAAGTAAATAAATCACTCTAATATTCTGAAATTAATTTATGACCACAAAATAGTTTACCTTCGCGTACTTTGTGGTGAATAGCTTTTTCTATCTGAATGCTGAAGAGTTACATTTATCCAAATATAACTGAAGGTCTGCGGTGATCAGGATTCCTTTAACCGGAGTTTTCCAGCGGTTCTGTTTCCATGAAATCTTCGATATCAACTTCTTCGTTCTCTGTGCCACAGGGATCAACCATTTGGTGCTGTTTGATGATGCGTCTCAGACGGGGTCTGGATATTCCGAGAATTTTGCAGGTTTCTCCTTTATGCCAGTTAGTGAAGTTTAATACTCTGGCAACATGAATTTTTTCCATTTCTTCAAGGCTTGTTTGAACTGGCATACCCAGGTCGCTACTTTGTTCATGTTTCTCACTGATAAATTCTGGAATCAAGTCCAGTGTGATGGTGTCAGTGGGTGACAGGGCAACAGCTTTTGTCAGTACATTTTCAAGCTCGCGCACATTGCCTGGCCAGCGATAGCTGTTGAAGGAGTTAATAACTTCCAGAGACAGTCGGCAGACAGTATTGGACATTTCCCTGTTAATTCTCCCCAGTAAAGTTTGAATCAGATCCATCAGGTCTTCTTTACGTTCCCGTAAGGGTGGAATATTGATATTGACAACTTGCAGCCTGTAAAAAAGATCTTCTCTGAATAATCCCAGTTTTACCTTTTCCTGAAGGTCATTATTGGTTGCAGCAATAATTCGGGCATTTGAATTAATGATTTTAGTGCCGCCCACGGGAATGTATTCTTTTTCCTGCAGTACGCGTAATAATTTTGCCTGGATTGCAGGTGATAGCTCACCCACTTCATCCAGAAAGAGGGTGCCATTTTCAGCCATGGCAAACTTGCCCATGTGTTTGTTGATGGCTCCAGTAAAAGCACCTTTTTCATGTCCAAATAAATCGGACTCCAGCAGGCTTTCGACTAATGCAGCACAGTTTACCGCTACATAAGGTCCATCGGCACGATTGCTTGATTCGTGAATTGCCTTGGCGACCAACTCTTTACCAGTACCACTTTCACCCGTGACCAGGACGTTAATCGGTTTGTTTGCGATTAAACCGATAGTTTTATAAATCTCTCGCATCGCGCTGCTGTGACCGGCCATGCGATTTTGGTTATTCTGGGTTTTGTTGCTATCTTCTTCTGGAATCGACAGGTTGGTGTTTTCTTCGTTAGACCTGATTAACGTCCGCTCTACGGCCTGATCCAGTTCGTTGATATCGACCGGTTTATGTATGTAATCATCGGCACCATTTTGCATGGCAGCGATGGTTGTTTCCATATCATGATAGGCGGTGATCATGATAATAGGGGTGCCGGGCACAACTTCCCGGAAATCGGGCAAGCTTTCAAGTCCTGATTTATTGGGCATCTGGTTATCGAGTATGATCAGGTCGATTTCATTTGATGCAGCGGCCAGTAACCCATCATTGACACTATGGGCGGTGATTACATGATGAGACATACTGCTATAGTGCAATTGCAATGTTCGACATATAGCGATGTCATCATCAATAATCAGTAGTGTACTCATAACCTAATAAATCTCTGGAATGAAAAAACATAATACTCCTGGCGTAATGAATTACTCATTGCGCTGGATCAATATTTAATTTAACTATAGCCGTAGTGCCTTCATTTTCTCCGGCCTGTAACTGCATACTGCCTTGCTGTAATTCTATAAATCGTTTTGCAATAGCGAGTCCAAGCCCAGTACCTTTGGCTCGACTGGTATAAAAAGGCTCAAACAATTCATCAACCTTATCATTATCGATTCCACAACCATTATCCTGAATGGTTATTTTTATATAGGAATTTGATTCAGTGAGGTCTAATTGAACGGTAATATTTATAACAGGTGTTACATCATGCAGTGTTTCTACTGACTGCATGGCGTTTGTTAACAGGTTAGATATGATCTGACGCAGTTTTCTTGAGTCAGCATTGATAATTGGCAAACCTTTTTCGTACCAGGTATTAATTTTAGCGTTAAATGAATCAATGTCTTTCTGAACAAGTCCTATGCTGTGTTCAACCACTTTCTTAATCTCTACCCATTCGAGCTTAACGGCATCCGGGCGGGAATAACTCATTAAATCTTCCAGTATTTCTTCCATATAAAGTACTTGTTCGAGTGCTATCTGATTTATTTCAACAGCGTCATCATGGCTGATTTTGTTAGATTGTTTTTGAAAAATCTGTAAGCCCATTTTGATGGATGAAAGTGGGTTACGTAAATCATGGGCAATCATATTAGCCATTTTGCCAACGGTATTGAGAGCCTGGTTACGGCTTATTTCGTCATTACGTTGTAGCAGTTCCGTTTCCAGTTCTATGCGTGCGGTTAAATCAATAATGGCTGAGATATTTAATTTTCCTTCAAGCGTAGGGGCAGAGCTGAAACCTACTTCAACGGGAAACATTTCTCCTGACTTTTTATAAGCCAGGAAATCCATGCTATTGGTTGAATTTATAGCTGAATTGTCCAGTGTGTTTTGTTTTTGTGCTATCAACTGTTTGGATTCTGTATCATCAGGAATGATGATGTTGATTGCCTGACCTACCAGCTCTTCTTCTTTATAGCCATACAACTGTTGCAGGGTATCATTAGCGAGTAAAATTGCTCCGCTAGAGTCAGTCATGACCATCGCAACAGGTGCTGAATTGAAACAATGTTTAAAACGTTCTTCCAGCATTTTTTGTTCAGTAATATCTTCTTTGACGGCCAGAAAATGAGTAATTTCACCTTCCGGGTTTCGAATGCCAGAAATAGATGCTGATTCCCAGTAAAGCTCGCCATTCTTTTTCCGGTTATGAAAAATTCCTCGCCAGGTTTTACCCTTTCTTACCGTGTTCCATAATCTAGAATAATCTTCTGGGCTTGTTTCACCCGATTTAAGTACACGGGGATTAAGTCCTTTAATATCATCGAGTTTGTAACCGGTTAAATGTTCAAATTTTGGGTTTATATATTCAATTTTGCCATGTTTATCCGTTAACATGACAGAAGCAGGGCTTTGTTCTACTGCTTCAGAAAGGTGGCGAATTTTTATTTCGTTTTCACGATACTGGGTAATATCTTCACCCATAAATATCAGCCCAATTAAATTACCTTCGGTATCTGTCATCGAAGTGTCATGCCAGCGAATCAGATATTCTCGACCAACTTTATCCTGTAGCCAGCTTTCATGAGTGGATGTGCTTTTATTATCATCTTTAGACTGCTGGAATATTTTGGCGCAGGTATTTTTATAACGGTTAACAACTAGAGTTTCTATCCAGTTTTTGCCGATTAACTGATTTCTTTTCCAGCCTAGTAAATTAAGTAGAGAATCGTTACAGAATGAAATGTTTCCCTGCAGATCAACTGCTAAAACGTTTAACTCAATAGATTCCAGAACTTTTCTAAAGTGCTGCTCAAACTCTACCTGTATTTCTGCTATTTGATGATTCACTCTTAAGCGAGCAATGATATGTGTACCTATTAGAAACAATGTGAAAATAACCAGGTAAAAAAACATATTGTTTCGTACAAATATTTTAGGCAGGCTACTCAATTCGCTCGGTGAAATATGTGCGATCAGGTTCCATGGATGATTTAGGTATTCGAGTCTGGTCTGGCTCTGGTCATATTCTTTGCCCAAACCGGTAATCTCCAGTCCGGGGTATACTGTTGAATAGCTGAATAAGCCATTAGGTGTTTCAAACTGACCGGACTGATTGCTGGATACCTGTTTCCATTCTTTCTCAAAATCTGTTGCAAAACTTTGTTCCTGGCCAAGCATGAAACCCCATTCAAGATCACGATTATGGTGACTCAACCAGTAACCGTCATGATTCAGTAACATGACATTTTCTGAGATATTTGAGGTTGCCGTGCGAAAATTATTAAGCAAACGATTACCCAGATAATTGAGGATTAGAACACCGACTTTGGACCCTTTGGAGTTGAAAACAGGCGTACCAAATCGAATGACAGGTTTTAGTGGAATTTGGATTTTCCCGTGTTCTACATTCAGGTCAAAAGGAGAAATATATATTTCATTACGTTTTAACTGGAAGCTTTCCTTAAAGTAATATCTATTTATCTTGTTTTGTAGACGGTCTTTTTCGACAATGATGGATTGCCCATTTTGATTGTTTATTCGAATTATTTCCTGACCATTGATATCGATGAATCGAATATGGTCATACACAATTTTTTTATCTGAAAATAATTGAAAATCATTGGCTAAAATTGTTAGGTTAGTATCATTTAGCTGATCAAAATAACCGTGTAATTCGGCCTGGCGAGCCAGAAAATTAACATCAGACTGGATATTTGAAAGCTCAGTTACAATGCTGGTTTTACCGAGTTCCAAATTTAATAACTGTTGGCTATTGCGTTGGTTACTGGTGGTAGATATATAAATACTGTAGTGAATGGAAATAATAGTCAGAAGTATGATTGTGCAGATCAACGCATACCACAGGCTTTGCTGTAGTATTCTCTGGTTTTTGCTTAAATGGTGATCAGGGCTATGGCTTATCATAAAATGAATTTTTTAATTACATTGATTAAGCATCAGGTAGTTTAATCGACGAAGATAATCCGGCTTGCTTTCATCCTGTTTCATGGGGTGCAGGAATAGTAATTTGGCTGCAATCATGGTTTGTCTGCGGTGTTCATTCTGAATGCTGGCTTCATCATCCAGTAATTTTGATAGTTGACGTAATGCCTGCTGCGGGTCTTTGCAAAAACGGGGCAGAGTTACATTACTGGCATACCACTGGGCCATCAGTGATACAGACAGTAGTGCAATTAAAACAGGGATAATAACTTTAAGGGGATTGAAAGGCGGTTTGATTTGCTCTTCAATCTGATCTTGTTGCTGAGCCTGTTGATTCATGACATGACTCGCTGAGCATGTACAGAAACTGCACTTTCTGTTTGATGTGTTTGTGCAGAGAGATTTGAGCAAACCTTATCTGCAACCGATTTAGACTGAATAATTCTATCTCGAATTGAAATTCCATTCAGAAAATTGGATACAAAATACAGCCCATTTGATTCACTGGCTTGTGATTCAATAGCTTTTGATAACTGGTAGTATTTACCATGATATAGAGGTAAACCTTGATGATGACGGTTTATTCTGACCATTTCAGGTGACTGTTTAATACCGGTGAGTTTTTGTAAAGTGGCAAGTGTCTGGTCAATTAATACATCATCAGAACTTTTAAGGGCATTTATCTGACAGCCACCGCCGACAAAATTGCTGGTGAGAATTTTATTTTCAGGTGCACGGTGATTGACCAGATTACTCATCCAGAGACTGCCTCGTATAGCCATTTTTTCCCGGCTGGGAACCAGAAAGCCATTCCCATCCAGTGAGTTATTCAACCCTGTTTTATCAAAGCCCATGTGAATCTGGGCGATTGGGGCATATTCGATTTGATCTAGAAGTTCGGCAAGCTCTGTTTTAACGGGTTTAAGCAGTGATGATGATACGTTAGCCGGAGTAGAAAATATGACCTGTTTAGTCAAATACTGGTACTCGGTATTATTCACCTTGCTGGTTATTCTCCAGCCTGATTTTGCGGGTTCTATCGCTAAAACCTGTTGCCCGGTATGAACATCGGTTAAAGGATTTTGGGAAAGCATATTGGTGAGTGTTTTCATGCCACCGTTAAATGAAAATGCTTCCTGAGGTAAACCTTTTTTGCCTGGTATGAATTTTTTAGTGATGATGCCAGCGGTAAAGCTACCAAAGTTTTTTTCCAGGGCTGTAAGCCGTGGCAAAGTACTACGGGCACAGGCTTTTTCTGGATCACAGGCGAGAACTGCTGAAACATAGGGATCTATAGCAAGATCCAGAATTTCCTGACCTAGTCTACGTCTGATAAAGTCAGCTACTGTTTCGGAATCTGAGTGGGAGCGAGACCTGAAAGGTTCGGACAGTAGTTTCAAACGGGTTTTTAATGAGAATAAATCTGAAAATAAAATGCCTCTGATGTTTTCTGGAATTTGTTGAAGACGGCTATTTTTTAATACATAACGTTTGGAAATTTTGTTCCTGTTGATTTTGTAATCCAGCAACCCTGAATGAGTCATAAACTTGCTGACCAGAGAATTAAAGTTGAGCACCATAGCTGCTGCATGGTCGGTCACATAACCATCCTGATTCGTCGTATCGATCAAACCACCGGTTTTGTAAGACTGTTCCAGAATCGTTGAGCGAATGCCTTTTTGAGCTAACCACCAGGCTGATGATAATCCGGATATTCCACCACCAATAATCAGAACATCGGTATGCCTTATCATGGATTTTCACCTGATTCTGAATCTGAATTGGTGACCGTTTGGGGGCGTTTCCAGGGTAGATTATTACCAAAACGTTTAGCTGAAAGTTGCTGCATATGAGCAATGGTGATTAATTCTTCACCCAGATCCAGAACATAAGTTTCTGTTCTCTTTTTAACCATGTTACGAATGAAGCCGGGAATACGGTTAAGTTTTTTGCTGGCATCATCTGACCAGATTAAATTTGCAGTTTCAAAATCAGTAACAGGTTCGATAATGTCACCATGGTGAGGAATATAACCACAGGATGTATCTTCATCCATCAGTTGTTTGCCTGCTGCGAGTGGCCTGGCGCGACAACCTCCACACAGTTTTTGAAACTCACACTCTCCGCATTTTCCGGTTAACTGCGGGTTTCTTAGCGAGAGGAAATCTTCAGCGGTATTCCAGATGGTTTGAAAATCCTGTTGTTTGATATTGCCGACAGTTTTTTCGATATACGGGCAGGCAGTTACATCACCTTCGGGTGTTACACGACAATAATGAGTGCCAGCGATACAGCCATCGCCTTCCTGCCCACTGATTCGATTAAGAGCAGATTCGGGAGCCATTTGCCAGGCCACTCTTTTGAAATAGGGCGCACAACGAGGACGAATTATCAGGTTTTCATATTTGTTCTGACATTCGATGATTTTTTTGATGCCTGCTTCATAATTGACAGTAGAAATATTACCGACCGATTCGGCACGTCCTGTACAGATAATGAAAAAGAAATTAACCACTCTGGCACCGGACATTTCGGCGAAGTTAATAATATCTTCAATTTCGTGGTGGTTATCATCAGTAATGGAAAAATGTATTTGAAAATCCAGCTGGTGTTTGCGGCAGTGTTCAATGCCTGACATGGTTTTCAACCAGCTTCCAGTTTGCCCTCTGAAAGCATCATGACGAGCAGGATCAAGTGAGTCGACACTGATACCAATGCCCATAGCACCTGCATTTTTAAGAGAGATAACACGACGTTCGGTAAGCAAAGCACCATTACTGCCGATGACAACCATTAGTCCGAGTGATTTACCGTGGCTACAAAGCTGTTCCAGATCTGTTCTAATCAAAGGCTCACCACCGGTTAGAACAATCATGGTGCCTTCATGGTGTTGGGCTATTTGATCGAGCAGATCTTTTACATCCTGAGTTGATAATTCATTTGCAGAAGGTGTGTTTAGTTCATCAGCATCCAGATAACAATGCTCGCAGGAAAGGTTACACCGTCTGGTCAGGTTGATTGCAATAATCTGGAGTTGATTAGTGTCCATCGTCTAAAAGATTTTCTCACCGCAAAGGACGCTAAGGTACGCAGAGGAAACCAACATTAAATTGTTTTGTTTTTCCTTTGCGAACCTTAGCGTCCTCTGCGGTAAAAATGGTTTTTTACAGTTAAGCATTATTCCTCGGATCATCTGGATCCAGGTGAAATTGCTTGCTTTGGCTCCATTTGCCTTTAATGGCTTCGACTATTTCCAGGGTAATTTCAGTTTTGTTGTTTTGGTTCGCCCAGGTTTCTATCTCATGCACTAATATGCCTCTCACCATGTCCGGGGCATTGGCAATGCTGTCTCTGGCATCTTGTTGCCAGTCGAGAGTTTCAACGACTTTAGCGGAGCCTTTCTGGAAAGTTTCCAGAGTAGACTTAATGAACTCTTTGTCTATTGACGGTAAGCCCATTTTACTGGCGATTGTTTCCATTGCATTAACGGTCATGTCTCGGCAGTAACCTTCAGGAACATTGTTTAATAATTTTTTACTGCCTTGTAGCCATTCTACTGTTGAAGCTGTTTCTTCCTGTTCCAGAGTCATTCCTGCAAACGGGCATTTACTGGCTTTTTTCGGAGCTGGCTTTTCCCCGCTTTTTACCTGTTGTTCCATGGCCAGACGAGATATTTCCAGACCCTTTTCGGCTACTTCGAGAGATATGCTGGTGATGTTGTTGTCAGTGGCATAACTTTCAATATTTCTTTTTGCCGCATCTCGCATAAATCCTTCGGGTGCACGCATCAGTCTGGCTATGGCAGCTGTTTCCCAACGTAAGTGTTCATTGTTTTGCTGTTGAACAAAGGTTTTAATATGTTGTGTGTCGACCTGAAAGGTTTTATCGGCACGGGCTTTTTTCTCTGCCCGACCTTTAATATTCTCTCTTAATGATGGGTCAGTTATTGATTGTAATAACTCTTCTGCTTCACCTGTCCAGGTCATGGGTTTCGTAGTGACAGAAGTTTTAAGCTCACCACGGTCAGCAGCTTCGACGATTTCCTGTATGGCATTTTCTGCATGACCTGGCATCAGCTCGGCTGTGGCGGCTTCTACAATACTTTCGGTGATGACGGTATGACCTTTTTCCTGGGCATAGCGTAATATCGCCATTTTGGCCATAGGGCGGACAAAAACGGGGACTTTTAACATACGTTTCTCTGCTTCAACTGACCAGGACGTGGTTGCCGCAGCGATTCTTTCAATACGGGGTTGATGCTCCTGCATGCCGAGCAAAATGGAGCAATTGATATTGCGCAATAAATTTTCGGCATTGCCGCCTATATCCAGTTCCGGATCGGCGTGTATCCCCAGTTTTCCAATAATCAGTAATGATGCATTGACCTCGGCTACATATTTTTCAATAGCATCGTAGGCTTTACCATCGAGTAATTTAGTGTCAATGCTAATGCCATAATCTTCAGCAATGGATTCAGCAACATCAAGATGTCCCTGATAAATTTTAGCCAGACCTGAATCGATAATGTCTTCGTGCAGTTTTTCCTGTTCCTTGAATTTGAAAACCTTTCCGGCTTCTTCTGATAGTACGTCGGCAATTTTATTAAAGGCGACATAGTGATAATAAGGATCGAAGGTTGAAATAACCTTGAGTTCTACGTTCCATTGTTGTGATAGTGAAAATGCGCTGAGCAGGGCACCATAGGATTTTCTGGAGCCATCGATTGCAACGACGATGGGACCTTTACTGATTAATTTTTGTGGCTGCTTAATGACCAGTGTATCAATATTTGTTCTGCGCACTGTCCTGTCACAAACGGTACCTATCCGGCTTCCTTCTATAGCACCGACACCAATAGAACCTAAAATCAGCAGATCATAATCACCTTTGTTGGCTTCATTCACTAAAGCGCGGTAGTTTTTTCCTTCGAGAGATGAACGGTAAAATTCTATGCTCTCCAGGTGACACTGTTTATCAATTTGATCCAGATAAGATTCGGTGATGATCGACAAGCCCCGGGTGATCAAGTCATCATGAACTTCGCGTTGGTGTTCCAGTTCCTGTTCAACTCTATATTGTTCGGGTAAACCACCTTCCATTTGACGAAAACGTATATCATGCATTTTGGCTGCGTAGGCATGAGTTCCCGTTATTTTACTGCCCCAGGCTTTTGCCAGCTGGACTGATTCCACTATGGCCTGGTTAGAATGATCGGATGAATCTACAGCTACCAGAATAGACTGGTATCGGGTTAATGGGTCGAGGGATTCATCTTGTTGAGGTGCTGTAGCCGTCATAGAATTGCTTATCCAGTTCAGGGGATTGATTAAACCTGGCTATTAACCAAATAAAACCCAGTATCCAAAAAGATAGGTAATTACCAGAATATTGATTGCAGCACCGGCAAAAACAAAATAATCAAAACCTGTCAGGTTCTGTAACCACTTAAATTGAGTCATAGAGATAAATATATTTTTACCACGAAGTACACGAAGAGCACGAAGAAAATATTGGTGAATAGTTAAATATTTTTCTTCGTGTCTTCAGTATATTTCGAACCTGGTCTTATTTCTTTTTAAACATAAAATCAACAGTTTGGGAATCTCCCCCTGCTATTGTTGCTTTACCTTTTTGAGTTCCGAGAGTTCCGTGGAAAGCTCTTACTTTATATTTTCCGGCTGGAATATTGTCAATGGTGTAACTTCCATCGTCAGCTACTTGTGCGTAGTAAGGGTTTTTTGCAACGAATACAAAACCGTGCATGAAATCATGGGCGTCACATTCGATTTTCATGCCCACACCACGTTTAAGTTTGATTTTTTTGTTGATGGTGCCTTTATCGGGTTGACTGATATTCATTACAGTCTTTTTCGCTTTACCGATAATTTCATAGCTGTGGATATTATGCAGTACGGGATCTTCATTGATGATGGCCGCATTGCCTTCGTTGTGCATGATTTGCATGTAAGGCAGAAATTCACAACCTTGCTGTAAAATTTTAGAGTCTGAATTCGCCTCATTAAATGCTTTACCTTGCTTTACTTTATCCAGGTAAACAACGACGTCAGTTAAAGCTCCGCCGTTAACTCTTACGTAATCTATTTCGCGGTTACCCGTTCCACAAACGTCGTTATCTTTTGAAATTTTGAATACCAAAGGAGAGGGATCTTTACCCGTGAATGATACTTTACCGGAAATGCTTCCTCCGTTGGCAACGTCAACAACTTTATATTTTGCAGCCAGTACAGCCGGGCTAGTGCTTATGGCCAAAGTGAGGCCTGCGATTATAGATAGATTTTTAAACATATGTTTTCACCTTAAGTTTTACAAATTTTAGTTTTATGATGCTTCTGCTAGTGGAACAGTTCGGTACATTTCTTCAAGCATTTCAATAGCAAATCGTCTTTCATAGCTTGTGGGTAAGTCAGAGAGTAACTCAACCAACCTTGCCGTACCCTGAACAGGTTCGATGGCTTTTAGAACCAATGCCATGTCACGTGTTCTGCCACCCTGATTATTAAAAGGGCATTGAACAATTTGCTCTATAGCTTTCGCCATTAATTCCTGTTGCTGATTAATTTCTTCTGCCATGAGACAGAGTTTAAGATTGTTTACTGCACTATAACGAACGCCTGGATCTTTGTCCTGAAGCAGGTCGATTAAAACATTGACCCATTCGGTCAGGTTTATTGGCATTTCAGGAACATGTGCATTTTTAAGCAGTTCGTCGCCGTTTAACTCTAGCTCGGTAATGGATTCTATTGCCTGGATGCGAATCGCTGTGCGATTATGCTCGAAGGCGGTCATTAAAATGGGTATGGCAGCCCTGTTATGAATTGTGCCCAGAGCCTTGATGCAAGCAAGTTTCAAATCCCATTGCTCATTATGGAATTGGGTGATCAGGCCGCCGTAAGCATATTCGATACCGCCAATTTTGGGATTATCCATGGCTATTTGTGCAATAGAATCGGCAGCATAGGTACTAAGCTTTATGTCAGCTGAGTTCAGTGCTGTGACCAGGCTATCAACAGTCCGTTTTGCTTTGTCTTCATTCAAATGGTCAGGCAGTTTTGCAAGTATTTTTGCAGCCAGATGTTGTACATCCTGGGCCACGGAGATTTCTTCATTTTTGTTTTTAAACAGCCATTCACTTTTAGTGACATTATCCTGTACAAGATTATGAAATTCCTGCATCTCGGGATCTTCTTCGGTTTCTGGCTCTGCCTGATTTTCCTGTTGCTGCTGGTTTTGTTCAACAAACAGACTATCCTGCATGATTGATTCCAGAGTCGATAATGCTTCAGCCGGTGCAGCTTCTTCTACTGATTCATCCTCAGTTGCAGATTGTTCTGTATCTTCTGATGTGTTTTCAGTCTGCTCGGGCAATAAAGAAGATACTTCAATTTCCAGAACCACACGGCCATTTAAAGTCTCGTTGATGATATCTATCGGTGTTTTAACTTGAGTCGAATCTAACTCTGTATGTTCGATACTTTTTTCCATGTCCATCAGTGCCTGCAAGGTTGTAAGCCTGATGGGTTGATCGTTATGATTAATCAAACGGGTCATTATTCGAGATATATTGACGTTCCATCTGGATATCTGTGCCAAAGTACTGATGCAGGTTCTAAGGATTTTTTCTGAGATTTTAGGTCTTGATATAAGTTGTATCAGGCTCGCTTCTGAAGATTCTTTATTCGTTAATTTCAGTAATAAAGGTATTGCAGCGAGGATCACTATTTCATTTTGGTCATTAAATGCTGTAGTGATATGGTCCAGCAATTCTTCATCACTGAGATTGACGTCTTCAGCCTGTAGAGATTGTAAATAGGTCGATCTAACATCTGCGTCTGGATCGTTAAGTAAACGCTCATTTCCCTTGTCATCGGTTTTTTCCGATTTAACACCAGCACTCAGAGAGTTATAAGCAATAATTGCGGCTTGACGTACTTTTTCAGAACGATCTTTTTTTAATAACTCAATGGCTGGCAGGTATTTGGTTGCCTTTCTTGTCACCATGGCCTGCAGTGCATAAAGACGAACATCTTCAGATGCATCGGTAAAAGCTGAGGATAATGCTTTTAATGATTTTTTAGTGGAGGAAAATGATAATGCGTAAGCGGCTCTTCTTCGTGTAAGAGCAGATGCTTCTTTCAAAAGCCCAGTGACTCTTTGTTCTCCCTCTTCTCCAATATTGACCAGTGCATTGAGAATGACATGTTCAATATCGAGAACATCATCACTTTCGAGTAAATTCATTAATACCTGAGTGGCCGGCTGTGCTTTCATTTTACCCAGAGCCAGTACAGCTTCTTTCTGCATATCCCACCAGTCATCCCAGTCTTCATTGCTATCAATAATCATATCTTCAGGATGATGCTCGGCAATTTCTATCAGAATGGGGATACTGGTAGGGCTTTTTATATCACCCAGTGCTTTAACGATAGCTGTTTTCAACTCTCCATCAGGGTCATTCTTTAATGACTCTATCAATTGGGGCACGACATGAGTGGCATTTAACTTACCCAGTGCTTCTGCTGCATCGATACAGACATCAATATCTTCATCCCGTAATTTTATGACAAGATCATTAATGGCTTCAGTTGCACCAATGGTGCCTAGAGCGCGGCTGGCATTACATTTATCGACTTCATCGCCATTGTTTAACAAATCTCGTAAGCTGTGAACGACATTAGCTCTTGACTCATTTGACGTTTCGATAGAACTATCTGAATTTGTTGTATCGATAGAGCTATCTGTATCTGCTGTTAACACAATGTAATACCTGAATTAGAATTTAGCCATATTAAGCATAAATAGTGCCAATAAAAAGTTGTTACTAATTAACTCATTGAAAGATAGGATATTAATTGCATTTTACAGGTTCGGTTTTGCGTTGGCGTATGTGTTCAATTGAATGAATTGTTCTATTCATTTTGAACGTAAATTACAGTTGAACAAAACGTTCAATTTATAAGGGTGGCATGATTTGATCAGCTGAATTGGGCATTTTGAACATTTCGTTAATTATTTCTTCTTATCGTGCTTTATCTGAATTGTTATAAACTAAACCCCTTGATGTAGTATGTTTATTACTAAGGTATTGATTTAATGAATAAATTAACACATTAAGTGATTTATAAATGTATTTATGTTTAGTATTGGCAAGAAAATTGCATTTGGCGGTATAAACATTATTAGGAAACGTTATGTCTGATATAGAAAACGAAGCGCAAACAACTGGGCAGAATGCTGGTGTTAATGAATCAGTAACCTGGGGTCCCAAATTGTTTTATGGCGTTCTTATCGCTGTATTAGTGTTTTTCTGGTGGATGGTGATTTATCCACACGGTGTAGCTCCAACTCATTAAGGCGATCTGGTTCAGATAATTATAAATAAATGAACACATGAGCAATAAATGGGACTTTTAGATCCGGTATTGAATAACTAAGGTCCCAATTTAATCATTTTTTAACGCTGATATCGCTTAAAAGTATGCAACAGAAGGTACAAACAAAATGAATATGAAAAATCCTCTGATTAACTGGGTTCTCGCTATTGTGATAGTCGTAGCAGTATTTTATGGGCTAAACCACGGGGTGATGTCGATGCAGGGCTTGCCATTAAATGTTGATTTAACGCCTGTTCAATAAGGGTCACCTAAGGTAACACTATGAATTCAGATATATTAAATAAGAATAAAATCAGGGTTATTCTGAGCCTGTTATTTGCTCTGATGTTGGCAGGCATGATTTCTGTGTCGGTATCGAATGAGGTTTATGCCGCTTCAGAAATAACAAGTATCGAAGATAGAATCCGCTCTGTAGATACGGGTGGTCTGTCGGCTGATCAATTTAAAGTCGAACCGAAGTCTGTTGGTTTTCCTCCTTTTGCAGCACCAAAATTAAAAGCCAAAGATTACTCTAAAATTATGGGTGTAAGCAGTCGTTCAATAGTCTGGGTTGTGGCTCAGATGCACCTGTTTTTTGCTGCATTCGTACTGGCCGTTCCACTTTTTGTACTGGTCATTGAATGGATTGGTGCGAAGTCGGGCGATGAGCGTTATGACGATATGGCGCATGAATGCATGAAAATCAGTATGACTGCATTTTCTATTACGGCTATTTTTGGTGGTTTACTGGCCTTTGCATTGTTCATTCTGTATCCGCAGTTTATGGGATATATGATGAATGTTTTTAATACTCAGGTGCTGGTGTATGCACTGTTATTTTTTGCCGAGAGTTTTTTCCTTTACCTCTATTATTACAGCTGGTATGCCTACCGCTGGGGCAACAAAAAATGGGTACATCTGACTCTGGGTTTAATGCTGAATGTAGTTGGAACGACTATTTTATTACTGGCTAATGCCTGGGTCACTTTCATGATGGCTCCTACCGGAGTGGATGATGCGGGTGCGGTTACCGGTGGTATCTGGGAAATAATGAGAGGGCCTCTCTGGAATCCCATCAACTTACATCGATTCATTGCTAATATTGCTTTTGGTGGTGCTGTTATCGGTGCATATGCTGCCTACAAATTTCTTTCTGCAACTGATCTTAAAGCCAGGGCGCATTATGACTGGATGGGCTACACCGCCAATTTCATTGCTATTTTAGCATTCTTACCGTTGCCTTTTGCCGGTTACTGGTTGATGGCTGAAATTTATGCTTATTCCCAGCAAATGGGTATTACTGCGATGGGTGGAATACTGGCCTGGTTGTTTATTGTACAGGCAGTGTTGATTGGCACTATTTTACTGGCTGGTAATTATTACCTGTGGTCGGGCATGTCGAGAACGAAAGGGTCTGAGCGATATACCTGGATGATCAAATATATCGCGATGGTGCTAGTAACCTGCTTTCTGATCTGGGTGACACCTCACACGTTGATTTTGAGCGCTTCGGAAATGAAATTGCTGGGCGGTAGCCATCATCATTTGCTTGGACCCCTGGGCATTATGCCGGCTAAAAATATTGCGGTTAATCTGATGTTAATTTTTACTTTTCTTTCTTTTCAATTATACCGGAGATCAGATAAAGAAATCACTGTGGGTTGGGCAGGTTTTGGTAATGCATTGATGGTGAGCATTTATGTTGTTGCAATTGTTAATGTCATTTTTGCTGGTGTGTATTACGGCTATTTCACCAATACGGTTTATAAGGTGGGTTCCAGTGTGGCCCAGGTCGTTTCAACGTTGGTGGTTATTATTGCAGGTGTTGTTATCGATACCTATATGTTTAAGGGTGCGAAAAAGTTGCCGTCTGAATGGGGAAAAGTTTCTAACCGGGCTCAATATGCATTATTTGCATTACCTGTTGCTTTCACCTGGTTGATGGCACTGATGGGTTATGTACGTTCTTCGGTCAGAACCAACTGGCATGTGTACACGGTGATGAAAGATAACTCTCCAGATAATTATATTCCGGCCATAGGCTTTGCAGGCAATATGATGACTATCGTGACGGTGTTGTTCCTTATATTTGTATTGTTTATTTTCTGGGTGGCATCTTTAAGTGATACAAAGCAGCCTAAACCTGATTTTCTGACGGGAGATAAATAATGAATCTCAGCATCAGAAAAGTCCAGTCCGGTGCAGTTTTATTCAATGTTTTACTGTTCAGTTTTTCTTTAACCCTGGTGTTTACGCTGGTTGCTAATTTACTGCCCCAGGTTGAAGGTGAAGCACCGGTCGAAGTAGAAATAGATCTGAGTGCAATGACTATGGATGGTTTTGTGTCACTCGGAGAAAGTATTTTTTCCGGTAAAGGAACCTGTACGTTATGCCATAACAACATGGGACGGGCGCCTGATATTTTACAGTTAAATATGGTTGCTACTTCAACCGAGCGCATGGCTGATGAACGTTATAAGGGAGCCGCTGCTTCTGTTGAAGACTACATGCGCGAATCAATGCTCGATCCTAGTTTGTATGTAGTAAAAGGTTTTGGGCAGAAGGGCAGCAACGATACTGTTTCACCCATGCCGACGGCAAATAAAGCGCCTATCCTATTAACCGATGTTGAAATGGATGCTGTTATTGCTTTTATGCAAGCTAAAGATGGCAATGATGTCACCGTTGCCTTACCGGAAGGTTTGCCTGAAAAATCAGCAGAAGAACAGGCAGGGGCTTCTGCTGTAGCAGCTGTACAAGGACCGGCTGAAACGGCCGAAGAAGCTTTAGGAAAATTTACCTGTACAGCATGTCATGCAGTAGCTGGTAGTGAATCAATGGTGGGTCCAGAGTTAAATGCAGTCGGTAATCGGCTGGATAAAGATAAAATCCGTGAGAGTATTCTTAACCCTGAAGCGGTGATTGCTGAGGGTTTTGATGCAGGCATGATGCCGGCAGATTTTGCAAAGAAAATGACAATAAGCGAGCTGGACATGGTTACCGAGTACTTACTCAATCAAAAGGGAGGGCAATAATCATGCGTATCCCTGCGTTATTACAGGCCGTTCTGGTTATCGTCATTGCCTATCTGATTTTAGATAATGCATTTCCACCTGTTTTACCTTTAACACTATTGATTCAATATATGCTGATCACTGTGGTCGGTGTGTTGTTGTACTTTTCTTTTGATGATGATCGTTGGGCTGAGTTTTTATCACCGATTCAAGCTGTTTTACGTAATGATAATCAATGGCTCTTACGTGGATTTTTCCTGGTAGCTATTCCAGTTCTTGTCGGCTGGGTTACTTTTCAGATGGTCAAACCATCACTCGATTCGCCTATCGAACTGCGTCAGGTACATCCGGCACCACCCTCCAGTCTGAACGTTTTTAATAAAAAATATGATTTAACTAAACTGGAAAACCCTATTCGTGCTGAAGTTATAGAAAAATACCCAACCGATAAAGATGGCGCCATGCAGGTTTATAATGACGGCGTGTTAGCGGGCAGGGATGTTTATTATCAGAACTGTTTTTATTGTCATGGTGATTTACTCGATGGCACAGGACATTTTGCCGATGGTTTTACCAATCCTTTGCCGATCAATTTTCAGGATGTTGGAACGATAGCGCAGTTACAGGAAGCCTTTTTATTCTGGCGTATCTCTACCGGTGGACCTGGATTGCCAAAAGAAGGAACACCATGGAATTCAGCTATGCCAGTCTGGCATGAATACCTGAATGAAGATGATATATGGAATGTAATTACTTTCCTGTATGACTATGTTGGGCAGGTACCCAGAATCTGGGATCAGAAACAGTCAAAAATTGCTTCTGCCATTAAAGATGATCTGGTTTCTAAACGTGCCACTATGATGGGTAAGGAATTGTATGATTTACGTTGTACTGTTTGTCATGGCGATCAGGGCATGGCCGATGGTGTTGCAGCAGAGCGTATGTATCCAAAACCACGTGATTTTACGTTGGGATTATTTAAGTACAAAACCACACCGGGCTCGCTGCCAGCGAGTGACGATGACCTGTTCAATACCATTAAACATGGATTGATGGCGACAGGCATGCCAGGCTGGAGCAGTTTATTGTCAGATGAACAGATAAAAAGTCTGATACCCGTACTCAAAGGTTTTGATATTGCATCGACCTGGCCCCCTGAAGATGCTGATGATGATGCTTTCGATGACGATGGACGATATACCAAAGATGATTTTATTTCGATTACCGAACGTGAACCATTTGAAGGTGCCGTCGATTACACTCCTGAGTCATTAACTCGAGGCAAAGAAGTTTTTGATAAAGCCTGTAAAGAATGTCACGGAGCTACAGGGCGAGGCAATATTACTTCAGGCAAGAGACTGGAAGATGACTGGGGTTTTCGTATCTGGCCTCGTGATTTAACCAAAGCCTGGACTTATCGTGTGTCTGAAGTTGCTGATGCCGATCCAGTGAAAGCTCGTAGCCAAACTATTCAACGTATTTATGAACGTTTATCAATAGGTATAACCGGAACGCCAATGCCTGCTCACCGTGCAGTGGAAGAAGGTAATAAAGATCCAATCAGTTTAGATGATCGTTGGCATGTGGCTAATTATGTTTACTCCTTAAGAAAAACCGCTGGCCCGCTACCGGGAGAATCGAATGTTTTATCTGCCAGTAAAGTTACCAGCTTACCGACTGATGTGAACTCAGAACTATGGGATCAGGCTAAGCCAGTTACATTTAGGCTGGTGCCTAATATCATCAAGGGCGAACGTCATTTTACCCCGTTATCTGATGCGGTTACGGTACGATCTGTTTATAACAAAGATAAAATTGTATTTTTACTGGAAGTTGATGACAGAACAGACAGTCGTCCTGGTGAAGAAGTTTCTGAAGGTATTCAGGATGGCAATTTAACCATGTATCCAGATGCACTGGCTGTTCAATTTCCAAAACAGGATGCTTATGAAACGTCTCCTGTGGTGGTTAAACCTTTATATCGTCACGGTGATAAAAAGCATGAAACCACTATCTGGTACTGGAATGCAGGTAGTATTGAACCTGAAAAGAAATCTATGTCAGTTTTGATTGATGCAAACGGCCCTGATCAAAAACTGAAGTTTCGTGAATCAGGAGACATGAGTGCAGCTGGTTCATGGACTCATGGACAATGGAAAGTAATGTTTACCCGGCCTCGAATTAGTAATGATGGTAATGATGTTATTTTCGATGAAGGTCAGTTTATTCCAATTTCATTCGCGAACTGGGATGGTAGTAATGGTGAAGTGGGTTCCAAACATACTCTGACTACCTGGTACTGGCTGGTATTACCTCCTGAAACCAACTGGACAAAGGTTGCTGGTATTCCACTGGGTATTGCCCTGTTTATATTCCTCGCTGGTTTAATGTTAGTTAAATCACAACGTAAGTTAGCTAAAGAGTAGCTGGCTGTATATTTCCAGAATGCCGGGTGAACTCGTAAATAGCGGGTTCACCTGGCATGCTTCATTTAGAAAATTAAGCATTTTAACTGACCTCGGCCATTTTTTTTGCCGAGCTGTGCTTAGTTTTGTCAGGTTCCCTGATATTAAATTATCATGGTAAATAGCAGGTTGGTGCCAGGAGCCAATATTGATTAATTACTCTAAGAATGAGAATATGTTAAAAAAATAATACGGTATATCACATTATTCATGCGTGTCACATGCTTACCTGTTAGCTTTAAAATGCTATACAACACATTTTCTGATTTCTTATATTTCCAAATAAACGGGTAGAAAAATATTATCAGTTGTGTGAGAAAATACTCAATTTCTCACAGTTATCATGGTGGATTATTGATCTAGAAGATGATCCAAACATTTTCTACTGTAACCAGACAATGTGTGAAACCTTCTCACTGGATCATAATGTTATTCAACATTCTGTGAACCAAACCTGTCCAATTGCCGGTGACTACAATACTAATGTAGCTATAAGGTGCTCAGAAAAGGCAAGGCATATTTTTGATGAATACATCAATTAAGGATTGGAGCTATAGATGAGTACAATAATCGTTTTCCCTATTATGATTCAAGCTCTGCAGAGACAAAATATTTTTCAAGTCGTGCGAGAGCACTGATTAAAGATGAATCTGGAAATTCAACGTTATTAGTCGGCATTATTGAACATGAAACAGTCAGCGCTGAATTATATGAACAAGCTAAAACTGACAGTCTAACGGGCCTAAGTAATCGCAGGGAATTTGATTCACAGCTCGACTTTTTAATCAAACTTGCGAAGCGTGAGAGTCGACATGTTTCACTTATTATGTGTGATGTAGATCATTTCAAACAATACAATGACCTACTAGGACATTATGCCGGCGATGAATGCCTCATTCAAATCGCACGTTCAATTTCGGATATATGTGTGCGTTCATCAAATATTGCATGTCGATACGGTGGCGAAGAATTTTCCGTAATTATGTATGGAGGTGATAATGATGCTTCCTTTTTAGCCGAATCCATTCGAAAGGCAATATATACCTTGGGTATTTCGCATCCTGCACTGAATGATTTACCTGTAACCCTCAGTATTGGTTACCACTCAATGCTTCCTGACTCAGAAAGTACCCCAAGAAAGTTAATTGAATATGCAGATATGGCACTGTATGAAGCCAAAAGGAATGGGAGAAATACTTGTGTGCAATTCAAAGTACCCTAATCAGTAACAGACTTACAATGTGTTTATTGCTGACCAGTAACCGACACTGTAGGGAAGTTAGGCAAAATAAAATCTAAAATGAACATGCTTTTATGCTATACCTCAATATCATAAGGGTATAAAAAAACTATAAATTTGTATCAACTATACTAGATTTTATCTTTAAGCCCCTATGTCTGTGTGAATAATTAAATCCGGGAATCTGTATGTATAGGTTAAATCTAAAATTCATATCAATACTATTTATTCTACTATTTACCATTATCAGTTCAGCGCTATATCAGCAACAAAAGATGAGTGCAGTTAATGAAGCTGAAAAAAGAATAGAGATATTTATGAAAAAATGGCTGGCTCTATTTCACTATGTTGAAGTTGAACAAAAAGAGGTTTTTTACCAACTCGAAAAAGAGGGTACCTTAACAAAGAAAAGCTATTTTAATCCTAAAGTCTTGTCATTCACTTACATTGCCAGGCAAATTCAGGAAAAATATGAAGAGAATGAAAAGGCCAATGGTAAAATACCCTATAACTACCGCATCGCTGCAACAACTCCAAGAAATTCTGTAAACCTTGCCACTGAGCATGAAGCAGAAATTTTGACCCGGTTTAGGAATGATGAGATAGACAAGTTTACAGAGTTTTTATACCGGGATAGTGAAAAATTCTATACTAGCTACACGCCTATTGAAAGAACAACAAAAAGCTGTATGCGCTGTCACAGTACACCTGACAAGGCACCGACAGGTTTGGTTGAGCGATATGGAACAGAAGCTGGATTTGGAGAATCAGAAGGAGTGATCAGAGGAATGATCATAATGGAAATACCGTTTAGTGAAATTGAAAAAGAAGCCTTTAATAATTTTGCTTTAACATTGTTTATTATCATTTTTGTTTTTGCTGGTTTTTTTATGATTATTAAAATTCTGATTACAAAAGATAAAAAACTTCTAGAAATAAATAATGAGCTGGAAAAACTATCCAATACTGACATGCTCACAAATATTGCAAATCGTCGCTATTTCGATAAAAAATTAAGCCAACAGTGGAAGTTAATGGGCAGGGTTAAAAAACCTATTTCTTTAATTTTATGCGATATAGATTTTTTTAAAACCTACAATGATACCTATGGGCATCAGAAAGGAGATACATGTTTAGCTCTGGTTGCACAAGCCATATCCAGCGCTGTCAAAAGACCTAATGACATCGTTGCACGCTATGGAGGAGAAGAATTTGTGATTGTGCTTCCAGATACAGATAATAATAGTGCGATCAATATTGCTGAAAAAATTCAAAGGAATGTAAGTGATTTAAATATTAATCATAGTGCATCAACTGTATCACCCATAGTTACTCTTAGTATGGGGATAAGTACTCTGCTTGTCACAAAACATAATTCTCACGACACACTTTTAGGATTTGCAGATGACTTATTATATCAAGCAAAAGATGGTGGTCGGAACTGTTATAAAGCAGAAGTTACAAATTGATATAAGTCATGTCAGCTTTGGAAAAATAAAGAACTGGCCTTTTTATCCTGACTTTATATATATTATTCCATGATATTCGATAATAACTACTATAATTAAAATGATAGAATAATATGAATACCTGAATTTCAGGGTATCGCAGTTAAGTCTGAATATATTCCAGAATGGACTCAAGTGATTGGTTAAAAATATTAACTTTTCTTGAGGTAAGACGTGACCATTAGCTTAAAAATAAGTCAAAAATGGGATTATTATCTCTTTTTGCTTTTGCCTGTTTTATTGTTAACGATCATATTAGCCTGGAAATTTTACCAGTTTGAATCAAGAGAAGTGGGGATTCCGGATAATGTGTTACTTAAACCGGGGAAATTGATTTCAAAAGAATTCGAACTTATTAAAACTCATACTCAACTGGGTGTCGATATACTTTCAGGCAATGATCAATATTCCCTCGCATCTCAGGTTTGTTTGCATCACCATGATCGTTGGGATGGTGAGGGGTATCCTACCGGTCTGAAAGGCGAGGAAATTCCTTTAATCGCTCGAATAGTCTCAGTAATCGATGTGTTTGATGCCCTGATCAGTAAACGTTGTTATAAAAAAGTCTGGAAAATAGAAAAAGCAATACAGGAAATTGAACTGGGCTCAGGTAGTCAGTTTGATCCTAAAGTAGTTGATATTTTTCTAAGCTTACACCAGCAGGGACGTTTTAATTCTATCATTACCTTGTCAAATGATTAGTGATTTCGGCAATACTAAAAAACCAAATATCAGAAAAAGTATTCTGCTACCTTTTTCTATTACATTCTTTTTACTGTTAATAATTTTCTTCATAGTTATTACTCAATTTCAATGGCAGAGACTAGAAGAGAAAACTCAAACTGTTATCGAAGGTGCCCAGTTAGAACTCTATGATGCAATTGATCAGCAGATTACTTTGCTCAATAGTCAGTTGTACTTTATTTCAAACCTTCCCTGTACTCAACAGGCATGGAAAGCTAAAAATAAGGACCAACTTCTTCATTGTAATGAAGCAATAGCTGAGGAACTTGTACAACAATTTAATATTATTGAATTTGATTATTATAGTAGTGATAAAATCCGTTTTCTTCAGGTTATTGAAGAAACTTCTGATGATCACCATAATCAAAAGCAGACTTTAAAGCGCTCCTTTAATACGGGTGAGTTCAGTGCTGGTTTACTACTATCGCAAGATGGTGATATTGAACTTAATGCTGTTCACCCGTGGGTAATAGATGATTCTATTGTCGGTTATATAGAACTAACCAGTACAGTTACACACCTGCTTGAACAATTAACGGTTACATACCCTCTGGATGTACTTTTATTACTCGCAAAAGAAAATCTTAACAATGATGCCTGGGTACAACGCAGGGATGGGCTGGGTGAGGAATGGGATTGGGACCAATTTAATTTAGTGGTTGTGAGTTATGGAGATAATATTCTGGCATCCGGTAATTTCATGGATCATCTAAAGTCAGGGCTTGACCAGAAACCTCTGCATTACATTAAGACAATAGTTGATGGGACTCCATATACTTTAGGCATGGTGCCTTTGCTGGGTGAGAGTGGAACCACTATTGGAAATATAGTATTGCTTCTTGATGTATCTTCCAGTGATGAAAAAATGAACTCGGCTCTGTTTATTTATATTTTCGCTCTTGTATTTTCAGGGCTGATTTTACTTTGGCTGTTTGATTCAAAACTTGGTCGTGTTGAAATAAAAGTAGCACAGTGGGGAAAAGATCTGGAACATGAAATTGTGGAGCGTCAATATGCAGAAAAAGAATTGCAGAAATTTTTCTCTGCTGTAGAGCACACGGGTAGCGCTATAGTAATAACAGATAAGCAGGGTTCCATTGAATATATTAACCCCAGTTACTCCAATATGACGGGTTTCAAAAAGGGAGAAGAAATTGGCAGCAAGCTAAGAGAACTTTTCTCAAAAGATATTCCAGATGATATTAAAAAGAATATTTGGCAAAAAATATCTTCCAAAAAACACTGGAGAGGTGAGCTTGAAGTAACTAATAAAGATGGTAAAACACTCTGGATCAGGGTTTCAATATCCCCTGTTCTAGATGAGAAAACTGGAAAGGTATCTAATATTATCTCTGTAAGTGAAGATGTTACTGAACGCCGAAATGATCAGGCAAAAATTGAACATATGGCTTTTAATGATACCTTGACCAATTTACCTAATCGTAGACTTTTCATGGAACGCTTGAGAATAACCCTGGAAATGACTCTACGAAGCAAAGGAAATGCTGCATTGTTATTTATTGACCTGGATGGTTTTAAGAATGTTAATGATACGATTGGACATGATGCAGGAGATGAACTACTTAAAATAGTCGCTAAACGTCTCAGCGAACCACGTCGAGAATCCGATACTATTGCACGCATTGGTGGAGATGAATTTACAGTTATTTTATGGAATTTGAGTTCTGTGGATGATGCTTTTAAAGTTGCTGAGAGTATAAACCAGGTTTTGAATAAACCCTTTTTGATTCAGGGTCATGAAGTAATAATTTCATCCAGTATTGGTATAGCAATAATTCCTCAGGATGGTGAAGATGTTGAAACAGTATTAAACAATGCTGATCAGGCTATGTACTGTGCAAAAAGAGATGGAAAAAATACTTATAGACGTCATGGAGTTGATTGTAATAGCTAAGGCTAGAGCTGTTAGTTGCTCGTTTTTATCAATGTATACTAAAAGCGATTTTGAAAGTGACTTGTTACTTCCTCCATGTTGAGTAGTTAGTATTGTTTAGTGAATTTATTGGTCTCAGGTCGCTAGTTAAAACTATGCGCTTCAGTGCAAGGCTTTAGCTGCTACACATTATCTGGAAATGAGTTGCAAGTATTGTTGAAGTTATGGGTAGGGTGTGCCGTGCGCACCATCGGCGTTAGCACTGAAATTCAGTGGTGCGCACGGCGCACCCTTCTATGAGGACTCTCTTGTCAACTGCTTTATCTCTATCTAACTTGTCGTCGTTTTTTCATGTTCTTACCTTTATTGGTTTAACTACATTATGCATTGTTGCCCAGGTTATGTTTATTTCGTCAGACCTATAAGGGCCGTGACCACCTTCTATCCGCCGGGTAGGGTTCTGATTCTTTTCTTTTGACCATTGCTAAACCCGAGTTTCCATTTTTTATTGCTTAATTCAAAAGTCAGGTATAAAACGTGGCTCATTGTGCTATCTTTTTGTTGAAGGACTGCGGTCATCTCATTTTCCTCTTTTTGTATGAGTTAACTTAAGAGTAGTTGATTTCAGTCCTTCATAGTTTCTACAAAGTGTTAATCAAAGGAAAATATTTTTCAGAGGACGACTTTCAGTCGTTTTACTTCAACCTATGGACTTTTAGTCCATAGTGGTTGAGTTCAGGTTTTGGTTAATTCGTCCATCAGTTGAAACAGGTCCATACTGGCTTCTTCAGCCTGTTCAAAATGACTGATAACCAGCTCTACATTGCTGGTTAATTTATCAGCTTTGGCCAGTTTAATAACATCGTGGATACTGCTATGTACTAATGCATGAGGCTGTTCAAGTTTGGAATAGGCAGTTTTATCCGCAAAGTTAGCTTTACCTACCGATGCGTACCATTTTCCAAATTGACATGATTTATGATCAGATATCTCTGATTCTGTTTGATTTAAAATTACCGCTTTATAACCGGACTGTTTGAACTTAACGTGATCAAGTTTGGCTGAATTGAGATAAATCTGATGTGTCGCATTTTTGGTATCATTTGAGATGATAGTAATGTGCTCTTTTAATGAAACAAAACTGGACTGGAATGCATCCAGAATTTTGCCTGAGTTATCGGAGGTTTCATTGATATTCAGACTGTCTCTTACCATTTCCTCGGCATTAATTTTAAGTTGTCCAATATTTTTCTCTATTTCCTGAGTAGCCTTTTCTGTATTCGCTGACAGCTGTCGAACTTCGTCGGCTACAACGGCGAAGCCACGACCGTGTTCACCAGCTCTGGCCGCTTCTATGGCTGCATTTAAAGCGAGTAAATTAGTTTGTTCCGAAATGTTTTTAATGAGGGTAACAACACTGTCAATTTCATCCATCTGTCTGTACAGGTTATGTGAATTGGTTTCAGATTTGCCGGCTAAAGTTTTGATGTTGTCGATGGTTGTGGATACTTCCTGGCTTTGACGTGTCATATCGTCAATATTTTGGTCAGCCTGATTGTTAAGACTATTTATTTCTTCAAGGTATTCTTTATTAGATTCCAGACCTTGCTGCACAACTTCAATATTGTTATTTGAATTATTGATGGATAAACCGATTAAAGAAACTACTAATTTATTCTGTTCCTGCTCGGTTAACATATCTGCCATATGTGTTTCGGCTTCCTGAGCATTTTGGATGGCATTGTTGGCTGCAGTTGACGCATTATCGAGTAACAGGTTAACCGCCTCTTCGGTAGCGGCGATTTCATCTTTTCCGGTTATTTTTATTCTGGCATTGATGTCACCGGTTGATAAAATTTGTTTCACTTCATCGCCTAAGGAGGTAATGCAGTTAATGATGTTCCTCATTATCAAGATAACCATTGTTACTAAGATAAGAGCTAATAAACCACCCTTAATCATGTGCCAGGTTATATTGTTTTGTAGTAAGGCTTTATATTCCTGATTAGTTTGTTCACTTAGCTTCTTAACTGATTTATCTATATCCTGCGTTTTAAACTTTAAGGCCCTCCAGACTTTTAACCTGGATTTTAAATCTTCAGAAGTGAGTGGCTGAGTTTCTATTTTTAGTAATAACTGGTTCGCAATTTTGTTAAAGTCAGAATGCTCTGTGAATAGCTGTTGATGTAAACCAGTATTTAAATCTTTCAGTTTTTTCATGCTGTTATTAACTTGTCCCACAGCTGTTCGCATAGTCTTTTTGGCTTTATCACTCTGGGACATGAATACAACGCCAGAAGAGCTATTAAATAACAGTCCTCCTTTTATGACTCCACTTAAGGCTGATTCCTGCTGAGAGATAGAATAACTGGTGAAATACTTGTCATTTATCTCCTGCATCGATTGATAAGTAGACCAACCCATCCAGCTAAAGCCCAGAATAGTAATCATTGAAATTAACAGGCTCTTTTGAGATATGGTAATTTTCTGGAGCATAGTTATTTCCCTTTTAATGCAAAAGTGTTGTTTGTGATGGTATAGCTATATCTTTAGTTCATTTATCGGCATTTGGAGAGTTTTCTAAAGAAAAAGGCAGTAAATTTTTTAATCTGCTTATTTAATATTAAAATAATTAACCTGAATCAAGTCGATAGTTACATTAAGTTACACTTCGTTACGCTGTTGAAAAGCTTGTTACAGGCTTAAGGCTTAAAGTTCTCCCTGTACACACAAACCGGAGAAACAACATGAAAAAGTCGAGTAAAATTATTATCGTTAGCGTTTTAACCTTAGGGTTAGCAGGTGGAGCCTTTGCATTTGGTTCTCATCATTACTTCTCATCAATGAGCATGCATGAAAAAGCTGAAATGTTTGAAGGACATGTTTCAAAAAGGCTTGATCTTAATGATGTTCAGCAAGATAAACTGGGCCAATTAACCGATCGTATCACAACTATCATGCAGCAGGTTAAACAGGAACGTCAGGATCATGAGCAATTTCTGCAGCAATTAATTACTGATCAGCCTTTGGATCAGACTGAGTTGTTGAGTAAAATTAATCAGAAAACGGCTATGATCAATGATAATGCTCCTGAGATGGTGGGTTTACTGGCATCCTTTGTCGACTCACTGGATGCAGAGCAAAAAGCTAAAATCAAGGGAATGATTGAAAAGCGTAAAGGGCATCGTTTTGGACGCCATGCACGCTGGTCTGAATAAAAAATAGTCAAAGTACTCGCCAGGAAATTATGGCGAGTACTCTGTTTTATCATTACAATAATTGCATGAAAAAGTTATATCTTATAGATGATGATGAACGTTTAGCCGATCCGCTTAAAATTTTTTTTAAACAATATGATTTTGAGCTGTTAAGTGAAACACACCCGCTGAAGGGCCTGGAATTCTTGCGGCATGAGGTTGTAGATCTGGTCATTCTGGATGTTATGTTGCCTGAGATAGATGGCTTTGAAACCTGTCGTCGTATTCGGCAGTTTTCGGATATTCCTATAATCATGTTAACCGCCAGAGGTGATGTTATGGACAGAGTGGTCGGGCTTGAACTGGGTGCAGATGATTATTTGCCGAAACCCTTTGAACCCCGTGAACTGGTAGCCAGGATTCAGAATATTCTTAAACGATCCAACTGTCAGTCAGTAAAAACTGATGAACTATTGTTCGACGGGCTGACCATTCATCAGCCTTCGCAGTCAGTGAAAAAGGATAACCAACTGGTTGATTTAACGTCTGCAGAATATCGACTGTTGCTATTGCTGGCAAATCAACCGGACAGGGTATTTAGCCGGGACGATATTATGCTGGAGCTTAATGGCATCGATGCTGATATCTATAGCAGGGCGATAGATATTCTGATCAGTCGATTGCGTCAAAAACTTAAACCACTCGATGTTATTAAAACAATAAGGTCTCAAGGGTATCAATTTGTTTTACAGTCACGAGTTTAAGCATGTTAAAACAATTTAGACAGTCTCTAATTACCCGGTTGATGATGTATTTTTTAATTGCCGGTTTTTTGTTTGTGTTGTTATTTGCTCTCAATATCGCACATGGACTCAAGGTGCATTTTAAACAGGAAATTTTACCAAACATTGCACAGTATTTGGAGTATGTAACTCAGGATATTGGTTCTCCTCCTGATCTGCAAAAGGCAAGGCAACTCACTGAAGACCTATCTTTCGAATTAACAATAAAAGGTGCGGATCTGAACTGGCAATCCCACGAAAATACGATCAGCATAAATCAGTTGCAGTTGGAAGCGGCACCCGAACCCTATCAAAAATATCAGGTTGCTCATCACCTGGAAAATAATTATGTATTGCTTCAGCATGGTGATTATGAATACTTATATATTATTGGAAAGCCATTTAAAGGAGCCCGACATAAACGTAGCCTGGGTCTGATAATGATCATAATATTTTCTATGCTGATGTTGTTTTTTCTGATTCGTTTAAGCCTGAAGCCTTTAAAGGTGATAGGAACCGGGGTCAGGAATATTGCTGAAGGTGACCTGGAAAGCCCAATTGTGGTTAAGCAGAGTACCGAATTTAATCGACTTGCAAATGGAATCAATGACATGGCTTTACAGATAAAGTCCATGCTTGAGGGCAAACAACAACTGTTGCTGGCGATAAGTCATGAATTACGATCACCCTTAACACGGGCTAAAGTGAATATTGCTTTACTGGAAGAAAATGCAATGACTCAGGCGTTACAGGATGATGTCAATGAAATGGAAGCACTGATTGGGCAAATCCTGGAATCTGAACGGCTTAACCAGCGTCATGCTGTATTGAATAAATCTGAATTTTATCTGGATCAACTGGTGGAAGAAGTGATCAGCTCCTATTTTGCTGATGCTGGCGTTACCTGTGAGCTGGAATCATTAAAAATAAATGCTGATAAGACTCGACTTATTCTACTGATAAAGAATTTACTCGATAATGCCATTAAATATACAGAACAGGACAGTCAACCTCCTGTAATAAGAGTTTATGAAAAAAATACTTCAATAATAATTGAAGTCAGTGACTCTGGATGTGGCATTGAAGCTGATGAGCTTGATAATATTACCCAGGCTTTTTACCGTATCGATAAAGCTCGTCAGCGCAGTACCGGTGGTTTTGGACTGGGACTTTACCTGTGCCAGTTAATTGTGTCTGCACATCATGCCAAGATGAATATCAGTTCTGAACATCAGGCTGGTACTCTTGTGAAAGTCTCATTTCCGTGAAAAATTAATACCTGAGTAAAATAGTCAGGAATAATACTTGACCAAAATAGTCGGGATTGTATACTGACCCTACTTTAAACAAGCCAAGGGTTTCATTATGCGATTATCCACCAAAAGTAGATATGCCGTGACCTCTCTTCTCGATATGGTCATGAATTCAGATAAAGGTCCTGTATCACTGGCTGAAATTTCAAAACGCCAGGGGATATCATTGTCTTATCTGGAACAGTTGTTTGCAAAAATGAGACGTAATAATCTGGTAGTCAGTACGCGCGGCCCTGGTGGTGGTTATAGTTTAAGCACGACACCTGATGAAGTTAGTGTTTCGGATATTATTTTTGCAGTTGATGAAAAAGTAGAAGTCACTAATAAAGATGCACTGGCTGGAAGTGCTGCGTACGAACCTTGCCTGACAGAACAGTTATGGGAAGAATTAAGTGAGCAAATTTCTAACTATCTCACCAATATTTCACTTGCAGATATGATTAAGGACCCATCTGAAGCCTCTGCAGTAGTAAAGCACTAAATTTCATTAGTTGAAACTTTAGATGTCTATTTACCTGGATCACAATGCGTCTTCCCCCTTACACCCTGAGGTGTTAGATGAGATGTTGCCTTTTCTAAAATCATCACATGGTAATGCATCCAGTTTACATCAAAGTGGACGGTTTTTACGCAGTGCCATTGAAACAGCCCGTTCCAGAGTCGCTGAACTGGTCAATGCCAGTCCCGAAGATGTCATCTTCACCAGTGGTGGTACCGAAGCAAATAATTTTGCTTTGAAAGGGTTTGTAGAAATGAGCCCTGAAAGTTCTTTAATGAGTTCTCAAATAGAACATGCCAGTGTGCTGCATCCGCTTGAGCAGGTGAAGCTGGCAGGTTGTGTAACAAATCATCTACCAGTTACAACGGATGGAATAATAGATATTGAAGCAAGTTTACTCCTGATTCAGCAGCATTCTCCTGATCTTCTTTCAGTTCAAATGGCAAATAATGAAACGGGTGTCATTCAACCGGTTGAGCATTTAGCTCGTTTCGCTCATGGTAATGGAATATGCCTTGTGCATACCGATGCTACCCAGGCAATCGGAAAGATAGCGGTAGATATGCAACAACTTGATGTTGATATGATGACGTTATCAGGTCATAAGTTTCAGGGACCACAGGCTGTTGGAGCATTGATAACTAGAGCGAGCACTGTGAAAACACCGTTACTCAGTGGTGGTTTTCAGGAGTCTGCAAGACGTGCTGGCACTGAAAATGTGGCTATGCTGGTGGGTTTTGGGAAAGCAGCTCAACTGGCTGCAATAAAATTACAGGAAAGGCAATCATATCTGATAGAATTGCGCCGCTATTTTGAGCAGCAACTGGCAGAGATACCCGGTGTAGCGATTTTTGGAGCAAATTCTGAAAGGCTACCCAACACCAGTTTTTTTGCAATTCCCTTTTACCATGGGGAAACATTGCTGATGCAACTTGATAAAGCTGGTTTTGAATTAGCCAGTGGCTCGGCATGCCATAGCGAAGTGACTTTACCCAGTCATGTGCTTTCAGCCATGGGTATAGATGAAGATCTGGCATTAAATGCAGTAAGAGTCAGCTTCGGTATGGAAAATACGCGACAGCAGGTAGATAAACTGATCGCAACTTTAAATGAATTGATTAATCAATTACCCGCTGTCATGAGATAGCTTGCACTATGAAAGCGTGGTATTCGAACTCATGTACTAATTGAGGAGATATAGATTATGGCTATTAACTTAACTGAAACAGCAGCAGACAGAGTCAAAGGGTTTCTGCAAAGCAGAGGCAAAGGTATTGGTCTCAGAATTGGTATCAAAACGACTGGTTGCTCTGGCATGGCTTACGTGCTGGAATTTGTAGATGAAGTTGATGATGACGATTCAGTATTTGAAAGTCAGGGAGTGAAGCTCATCATAGATCCAAAAAGTCTGGTTTACCTGGATGGGACTAAAGTGGATTTTGCTAAGGAAGGTCTGAATGAAGGTTTTCAATTTATTAATCCCAATGCCAAAGATGAATGTGGCTGTGGTGAGAGTTTCACGGTTTAGGCGTTATTAGTATGCAAGTTGATATTAAGCAAAACTATTTCGAACTGTTTGGTGTTCCGATAGCTTTTCATCTGGATGACGATGTTTTGCATTCGGCTCATCTAAAATTACAGGCAGCATTTCATCCTGATCGCTTCATCAATGGTACCGAGCTGGAAAAACGTCTCGCGGTGCAAAAAGCCGCGTGGATAAATGAAGCTTACGAAGTGTTAAAAAACCCGGTTAAACGTGCTCGTTATATGTTGGAAGTGAGTGGTCTGGAAATGAATGATGATCACGAAACGACGTCTGATACTGTCTTTTTAATGGAACAAATTGAATTGCGCGAAGAAATGGATGAGTGCAGAAGTTGTAAGGATCCAATGCGTTGTTGTGATCATATTACTGGAAAACTGGATCAGCGCTCTAAAGAGTTTTCAACAAATTTTATATCACTTTATCAACAGGGATATCTGGAGCAGGCTCGTCAGGTCAGCAAAAAAATGCAATTTGTTGAACGCATACTTGAGCAGATTGATGAGTACCAGTTGAAACTCGAAGACGATATTCTCTAAAGTCATTGTTAAAAGAAATTCAAAAACGATTTAGTTCATGGCATTACTTCAAATTTCAGAACCAGGGCAAATAACCGCCCCTCATCAGCGTAACTATGCCGCGGGTATAGATCTGGGTACCACCAATTCACTGGTTGCTATTAACCGTAGTGGACAGGTTGAAACCCTTCCTGATAGCGATAATCATCACTTATTACCTTCGATCGTACATTATAGCGAAGAAGATATTATTGTAGGTCACGCAGCTCAGGCTATTCAGGCATCCGATCCTTTAAATACCCTGTCTTCAGTTAAGCGTATTATGGGAAGGGGCATCGAGGATGTGAAAAGTCTTGGAAATGTACTGCCTTATGAGTTTGATGGAAATAATGACTCGGCAGTGCCACGCATTATTACTCGTCAGAAAAGCGTTAGTGCTATCGAGGTGTCAGCAGAAATATTAAGAGTTTTATCCAGACGTGCAGAACAAACAATGGGTGAAGCTTTATCCGGCGTGGTTATTACCGTTCCTGCTTATTTTGATGATGCTCAGCGGCAGGCTACTCGAGATGCTGCGAAACTCGCGGAGCTAAATGTTTACCGCTTATTAAATGAACCAACAGCAGCCGCTGTTGCTTACGGCCTTGATCAGCAAGCGGAAGGCATGATTGCTGTTTACGATCTAGGAGGCGGTACTTTTGATATTTCTATCCTCAATTTAACTAAAGGGGTTTTTGAAGTATTAGCGACAGGTGGAAATAGCTCCCTGGGTGGAGATGATATGGATCATGCCGTTGCAGAGTGGCTTATTGAACAAGCTCAAATCAAGGATATTGATGCAGTGGTGATTCGCAAGCTTCTTATCGCTTCACGCAAAGCCAAGGAAGAATTAACACAGCAGGATTCAACCCAGATTGAAATTCCAGAACTGAATTGTTCATTGGCTCTGGATAGATCTCAGTTAAATGAGTTAATTGAAGATCTGGTTAAAAAGACCCTGATGTCATGTCGACGAGCATTACGCGATGCAAAAATCGAAAAAGAAGATATTAAAAATGTAGTGATGGTGGGTGGTTCAACCCGGGTACCTCTGGTTGTTGAGCAAGTAGGCAAATTTTTTGACTGTACGCCTCTCACCAATCTCGACCCTGATCGAGTGGTTGCGATTGGTGCTGCTTTACAGGCAGATGTTCTGGCCGGCAATAAACCGGATCAGGAAATGTTATTACTGGATGTATTACCACTTTCATTATGTATTGAAACCATGGGTGGTTTAAGTGAGAAAATTATTTCTCGAAATACCCCCATACCTGTTGCCCGGGCCCAGGAATTTACCACATTCAAGGATGGTCAGACGGCAATGGCTATTCATGTAGTTCAGGGTGAACGAGAACTGGTTTCTGATTGTCGTTCACTGGCTCATTTTGAATTGCGAGGCATACCCCCGATGACGGCTGGAGCTGCGCGCATTAAGGTGACTTACCAGGTGGATGCTGATGGTTTAATGGCCGTTATGGCTGAAGAGTTAAGCAGTGGTATAAAAGCCGATATTGTGATCAAACCCTCTTATGGTTTGACCGATGGAGAGATAGAAACCATGTTGCGTGATTCGATGAGTCATGCAAAAGAAGATATTGATGCTCGTATGCGCGCAGAACAGCGGGTAGAAGCACAAAGAGTTGTAGAGGCAATTGATTCGGCTCTCTCCAAAGATGGTCATGATCTGCTGGCTGATAGTGAGTATGAAACTATTCATGCCGCTAAAGATGAACTGGAAAAAATACTTCTGTCTGCAACCACGGAAGAGCTTAAAAAAGCGATTAAAGATATTGAAGCCATTAGTGAAAATTATGTGGCAAAACGAATGAACGCGAGTGTGCAAAAAGTGCTCTCGGGTAAAAAAATTAACGAGGTAGAGGTTTAACATGCCCCAGATAATTGTTCTTCCCCATGAAGAAATTTGCCCGGAAGGGGCTGTCTTAAATGCAGATTCAGGTATCAGTATTTGTGATGCATTGTTGGAAAATGGTATTGAAATTGAACATGCCTGTGAAAAATCCTGCGCCTGCACAACTTGCCACGTCATTATCCGCGAAGGTTTTAACTCTTTAGAAGAGTCAGATGAAAATGAAGATGATTATCTGGATAAGGCCTGGGGACTGGAACCGGATTCAAGATTAAGCTGTCAGGCAATGCTGGCCAAAGAAGATCTGGTGATTGAGATACCGAAATATACTATCAATATGGTTTCTGAGAATCACTAGATTCTGGCAGCTTATCCTGTTTTGAATGGTTGGCTGGACTGTGAGAAGCATTGATATAACTGGAGCAGTATTGTTCCAGTTCCAAAAGTTTAACGGGTCTGGAATAAAAGTAACCCTGTTGAATATCACACTTAAAATCAGATAGCATTTCAGCCTGTTTCGGTAGTTCAATACCCTCCGCTACAACTTTCAAACCAAGGTTACTGGCTATATTCAATATGTTAATGACCATCGCTCTATCCTGAGTATTATTGGATATATTATCGATAAAACTTTTATCTATTTTGAGTTCATCGATGGGTAAATTTTTAAGCATACTTAAGGATGAAAAGCCTGTGCCAAAGTCATCAAGAGAAATTTTAATACCTAACGACCGTATCTCCTGAAAAAGAGGTAGCATATAGTCAAAATCATCGATGAAAATACTTTCTGTTATTTCCAGGGTTAACTGCCTGGACGGGAATTTATGGGATAACAAAGAGTTTTTTAACCTGTCCAGAAAACCAAATTCCAGGAACTGTCGAACGGAAATATTGATGGACAGTTGAAGGTCAATGCTGTCATTAATGTTACTGAGTTTAGCAATATCTTTAATTGACTGATCAATGATGAAATGTCCCAGCTCAAGGATTAAACCGCTATCCTCGGCAATGGGTATAAATTTATCCGGAGGAATTAAACCCAGTTCAGGATTACTCCATCGAACCAGTGCTTCAACGCCATACAATGCCCCTTTACTGGCAATTTGTGGCTGATATACCATGTGAAATTCATGATTTTTTAGAGCAATATGCAATGCCTGCTCAATTTGTGAAGTTTGATATATTTGCTCTTTAAGTTCTCTGGTAAATATAAAATAATTACTTTTGCTATATTTGGCTTGATACATTGCTGTATCGGCTGCACTAAACAAGCTATCAAAGCTATCGCCATCAGCAGGATACCTGCAAATACCAATGCTGGCTCCGATAGTGAACTTGTAATTTTCTATGTTATAAGGTTTTGAAATTTCAGCTAAAACCTTGATGGCTATTTTATCCAGGTTCTTCTGTTTAACTTTTTTATACAGGATGATGAATTCGTCGCCTCCTTGTCTGCACACCAGACCTTCATCATTGAAGATAGAAACAAGGCGTTTTGCTACCTGTTTTAATATTAGGTCTCCATAGCTATGACCATAGCTATCATTGATGTTCTTAAAATTATCAAGATCCATAAAGATTACGCTAAAAGGTTCAGCTCCTTCACGTACCCATTTTGGTTCAGCATATTTTAAATATAATCGATTGCTCAAACCGGTCAGAAAATCCTGATTTGCCTGATTAATTAACTGCCGACGTTTAGCCTGTTCAATTCGGTTAATATAGAGAAAAAGAAAATAAATAATGCTAAATACTAATATAAAAATAATGACATGCTGGATAATTGAAGTATTTAAATGTTCTACTAACCTGCTTTGGGGTAACAGTGTCATTGCCCATAGTTGATAAGCAGGAATATATGACATGGAGTACATTTTAATCTCACCATTTATACTGGGAGCAAGGTATTCCACGGATTTTTTACTGCTTTTGATATCTGACAACGATAAACCCCGTTGTTCATTTAATGCCAGTTCGTGTTGATTTATGACTTCTTTAGATATGGGGTTATTGATAATATCTTTTATTAAATTGGTATCGGTTATACCGCTGATATAGGCATAATTAAAACTGTTGTCATGAACAATCATGGACTGAAATTGACCAATATTCTGTTGTTTGTTTAGCTCGTTAAGGCTGGGTAGAAGGTCTTTTGGTTTTATGCCGGCTGTCATGACGCCAGTCAGATTATTTTCATCATCACGTATTGCCTTGCGAATAGGGATGACCCAGCTATTTAAAGCTTCAAGATAATAGGTTTTACCTAAAACCATCCTTTGACTTTCTGTAGCCCTGATAAATGTTTCTCTACTATCTGCACTCTTTTTCAAATTAGGCATTTTAGTTAAATTTATATTTGAACTTGCTTTTACTAATTTGCCATCAATATTGGCCAGACCAAATCCTATAAGTGATGAGTTTTGCTGTAGTAATTTATCCAGAAGTTTAGAACTTTCTTTATCATCAGCCTGGCTGTTAATGCGGAATTGCTGACCTAATAACTCCAGCATGATCTCCTGTTGTTCGAACGTTGAAGTTACTGATGATGAAAAAATATTATTAAGATATGACAACTCATCAGCTGAATTACTTTGAATATCTTTCCATGTTAAATAAATGGATAAAACAAGATAAATTATACCGATAAACAGTAAGGTATAAAAAATGAGCCAGATGTTCTTTTTAAGAAACATTTAATTGAATTGTATAAATTGTAATCGTTTTATAATTAACAGTTTGAGTAAAAAATTATTCTAATTACACGACTTAGTAGTAAGCATAGTTGGTATTTAATAAATCGCTTGGTTTATACTCAGTAAATAGTTAACTAACAAAGAGTAAATATGAGTTTAAAGTGGACAGATGTATTAGATATTGCGATTGAACTGGAGGAAATTCATCCGGATGTCGACCCGCAATATGTGCGTTTTACAGACTTGCATGACTGGGTTTGTGCACTAAAAGATTTTGATGACAATCCGGAGCATTCAAATGAAAAAATTCTGGAAGCTATTCAGATGAACTGGATAGATGAACACGATTAATAGCTTTATCTGTTGCGATAAGAGTAGGGTGCGCCAGGCGCACCATCAACTCGTGAAAATTACTCTTTATCTGCCCAGATAACATAAACAGGATCTGACAATAGTAGCTTGTCGGCCAGTTTATCGTCTTCAGGTCGGAATAACCCGCGTTTTGAGTAACTGTTAAAATTACAGAAACCTCCACTTGACCGCAGGTAAGAAAGCACTATTGCAGGGCGTTCAAATTCATGTGCCCCCGTCCAGAGTTGAATTGCTTTCTCGGGGATTGAACGGTTACTAAAACTGATTATGACTCTGCCAGAAGGTTTTAAAACTCGTTTAATTTCAGCAAATAATAATTCAGGATTAATTACATATTCAATGGCTGCATGAATTAATAAGGTATCAAATTGAGCGCTATGAAAAGGTAAACTGGTCATGCTATTCACATCGATGTTGAATTTCAGGTTACAGCTTAAATTCTGTTCCATTTCTGCATCGTTTAGCCCTGCACAGCTAACACTGTCTACATTAATTTCTGCTTCCAGCAAAGGGCTATGTGCTCCTGACATTAAATCCAGTACCTGTGCCTTTTGTGGGATCAGTTTTTGGTAAAGTTTTGATACCTGCAAAAGCGCCAGACTATCCCAAAATGGTGAAAAATCAGGTTGCTTGAAAAATACTGAATCATTACCCGAATCCAGTCGGCTAAAGGCATTAGAGGTAATAAAATCAGTTTCTTTATTGGCTAGTACATCCTGCATACCCGGGCCCGAGTCACAGGCTATAGAAGTTATATCATTGCAGCGTCCTCCACGTTCTGCTCCTGCCTTTTTAATGTTATCAATTTGCATAATCATGTCGAAATCTGTCCCTGATAGCGGATGGTTTAAATCGACTGAAATATTATTTTCATCAACTGAGGTAATTCTACAGGGGAACTTGTTTCCCTCATAAATGCCTTCAACTGCAGTAAAAAAATCTTTGGGATAAAACCTGCCATGTAACGGTAAAATGGGTTCAAGACCTTTTTTGGGAGGTTGAAAATGAGTATGTGAAACAGTATGTTGCTGGCTTGATAAGCGGGGTTCGATTATTTCACCGGCTTTGAACCTGTGTGTGATTTCATCTCCAATTGATTTACCTGGTAATTTTGATTCAATTTCAGCAGGTAAGTAATCTCTCCATAAATTGATACTGGGTAAAAAACTCCAGTCTGTGAACTGACAGTCATGTCCTTGCCACTGTATGCCGACATGGGCAGAAAAAATACTGGTTTTCTCTATGGAATCCTGTTCCGGTCCCGTCTTTTTATTGTCGTCATAAAGTTGAGAGTCAGGTTCAATTATTGGCATCTTTTGGATTCCACATTTAAAAAGCTTATTTTACCTGATCTTTAAACTATCTAGACCATATTTTATATAGGCATTTTTATATCGATATGAAGGAATGAAATATTTTAAATGTTTTTTGTGTAAAACTGGCATAAAGCTAAAAAAAGATCTATAAAAGTATAATGGCAACTCAAAGAATCATAGTCAGTAACGCAAAAGGCGGTTGTGGGAAAACTACAATAGCAATAACTATTGCTTCTTATTACGCGTCGATGGATAAGAATGTAAGGCTGTTTGATTATGATATGCAGGGCTCAGCGGTTCACTGGAAAAATCGAAGGTCTGATCAGTATGCGGATATCGATGTCGTAGATGCTGCTCGACGACCTGGCAACCATATGACTCGATCATGGCAGATGCGCGTTCCTGTTGATACCGATGTTGTGGTGATCGATACTGCTGCTGGTATAGACGGTACGGAGCTTGCCGGCATGTTACAGCAAAATGATTTACTGGTGATTCCGGTATTACCTTCACCCATTGATATTCAGGCAACAGCTTATTTTATTAAAGATGTTCTATTAATTGGGAAAGCCCGGAAAAAACAGATTCGTATTGCCGTTGTTGCTAACAGGGTCAGAAAAAACACCTTGATGTATCATTCACTGGAACGGTTTTTATTTACCTTGAAACTGCCTTTTGTAACCAGTTTTCGAGATACTCAGTTTTACAATAAGTCGATTGAGAAGGGCATAGGTGTTCTGGATATGAAAACAGCTAAAACCCACATCGATCATGAGCAGTGGGCTCCGTTAATTCGTTGGTTGGATACCCCCATTGAAAAAAATGAAGCAGAAATCAGACCTTTATTTAGTGAAAAAGTTTCCTCCTGATTGATCTAATTATTCACACTAAAAACTCCCAGTCATGTGATATGATCAGCGAACTATTTACTGATAATAATCCCATGAAATCAAACTTTACCCGATCTATCTTTGCCTTCCTTTTTTTATTTCCTGTGTTGGTTGAAGCCAATGACCTGGAGGCAGCTTTAAGCTCCGAAACAGCTCAATTTACTTTTCGTTCCGACTCTAGCCTGATTGGTTGGGGCGGTGCTGAACTAGGTGTCGGAATTTTCTATAATGATGCTGATGACTTTGTAGGACAGTTCAGTTTAATGCAACGTCGTCAGGCTTCAAAAAATACACCATTGACCTTAGGTGTCGGCATTAAGGCTTATGCAGGCATGCTGGATGCTGTCGAGCAGGATATTTTTGCGATAGCTGTCGGTGGTGAAGCACGTTATACCATTCCGGGTGTTATGCCGATGTCGATATATTTTACGGCCCATTACGCGCCTAAAATAACCAGTTTTTCTGATTCAGAAGAAATTATAGATACTAACCTGGGTTTTCAAATTGAAGTTTTACCTCAGACTGTTGCTTTTATCGGCCTGAGAAATTTTAAGCTGGATGTGAATAATGGACAGCAATACGATATGGATGATGATCGTTTACATATTGGTGTTCGTTTGACCTTTTAATTTTCTCCCCGGGTTGAAGCCCGGGGATTACTATCTCTACTTTAATCATTTCCAATAAACAAATCTGGGTCTACCCAGGTTCCGTTGAGTCCCACACTCCAGTGTAAATGCGGCCCGGTTACTCGTCCTGTTTCGCCAACCGTACCTATTATCTGACCTTTCTTTACCTTATCACCTACTTTTACATCAATCGTATTCAGGTGTGCATAAAGAGTGATTAGCCCCTGACCGTGGTGGATATAAACCAGGTTGCCGCTGAAGAAAAAATCGCCACTTTCTATAACGGTTCCATCAGCTGGGCTTGCAATGGGTACACCTTTATCCGCAGCGATATCCATTCCACTGTGAGGTCGTTTAGGTTGTCCATTAAAAACTCGCCGCCTTCCATAACTACCGGTCATGATGCCTTCAATAGGTGTCAAAAAATTCACGTCAGCTGTGCTGTTATCCCAAAACTTTGCAGCTTTCTTTTTCCTTTTCTGCTCAGGAATTATACGATCCATGTCTTGCTTAATCGGGTTAACTTTTCGTTTGTCTTTAATGGTGATGTGTTGAGTCGTGTACTCTTTGTCTTTGACCTTAAAAAACTTTTTAACCAGATGCTTTTTATTGCCGTAGTGCCCGCTGATAAAGTATTCCCCTGGTTTTAAACTCAGTGAAAGACCCACAACGGCTATAGTTTTACCCTCTTGTTGAGTGATTAATAGTGGTTTGTTTTTGAATGTAAAATGAGGTGCTCCCTGTGTATTATCCAGTTGGATAAAGGCTATGCCACCGGGTACACGGGATTCCAGCAGTTTTGCGGCTGCGTTTAAACTCAACAGGCATAAAGTGAATAGTAAAAAGTACTGAGTAATTTTCATGATGAAGCCTTATTGTTTTTCATAGCCTGGAGTTTCAGATATCCATCTAATAATTTTTGGTGTAGTTCAAATCCCTGTAATGAAAGTCCGGGGCTATGTAATCCAGCAAAAGTGATTTCACCTCGGATAATTTTTTTGCATTGCTCAAAACGTTGTTTTCCAAATAACTGGTTTAAGCTGATTTCGAGTTTATTTTGCTGTTGAATATCGAGTTCCAACAACACAGAAAGGCAATGATACAGTTGATGTCTGTCAGGACTCAGTTGATCCAGGTGCAGGCACCAGTCTACCCATTCAGCTGAATCATGGTGATCTATTGCCAGGCATATCATGGCTTTTAATTCACCGATTCTAAGTTCAGACCAGACACTGCCAGGATCAGGAGCTATGCCAATAAATTCTGCGACCGCCTGAAAGTCACTGTATCCCTGTTCAGATAAAAAGGCATACAGCTTAACCAGTTCATCCTTATGCTGATCAGGTAAGCTTAGGATGATTTCACGTAATAATGCGCCTTCATTATTGTTGTTCCAGACAAGATCATCCACAGGATAAATTTCAGACATTCCTGGCACCAAAATACGGCAGCTATAAACATTTAAGTGCTGATAGTCGCTGATATAAATATCAAAATCCAGTTGATGGATAATGTTTTCCAGTGTTGTATATTCCTTTCCGGTATCGGCATCAAAGTCCCAGTCTACAAATGCAAAGTCAGGGTCTTTATTGAAAAACTCATATGACATTAAACCGCTGGAATCGATGAAATGTGTCTCCAGATTATGCGGGTCAGCAACTTCATCCAGATCCAGACTAGGCGACTGGAATCCATCCAGCTGGTCCAGCCCTCGACCCTGAAGTAATTCTGTGACGGTACGTTCAAGTGCAACTTCGAAACAGGGATGTGCGCCAAATGAAGCGAATACTGTTGCATTGCCCGGGTTGATTAAGGTGACTGCAATGACAGGGTATTTCCCACCCAATGATGCATCGCTAACTCTCAGGTGATAGCCATGAGATTCCAGTGAGCGAATAGATTCCTCAATTGAAGGGAAACGTTGTATGACTTCTGATGGAATATCAGGTAGGCACAGACCTTCTGCGATAATTTTATTTTTAACATAGCGTTCAAAAATTTCAGAAAGCGCCTGTACCCGGGCCTCATTTTGAGTATTACCGGCAGACATACCGTTACTGACGTAACAGTTGGCGATAATATTGACAGGAAATAACACGCTTTGCTGATCAGATTGACGTGTATAGGGCAGGCAGCAAACACCACGTTCACCGGCTCCTGAATTGACTTCAAATAAATTGGCTGCTGATAACTGTTGTTCTGGGTCGTAAAATGACCACAGTTTGTCGCTGAGAACGCTATTTCTAAAGTTGCTATTATCACGATCAATCCAGCATTCATCAGGATAATGAACAAAGTCTGATCTGGAAATTTCTTCGCCCAGATAAAAGTCTGCAAAGAAGTAGTTACAGCTTAAACGCTCGAAGTATTCTCCCAGAGCACTGGCGAGACAGGCTTTTTCGGTTGCACCTTTTCCATTGGTAAACATCAATCCACAATCCACATCTTTGATATGTACTGAAAAAACATTAGGCACTGGATTTAACCAGGAAACCTGTTCAACACTGATTCCAATATTATCCAGTTTGTCCATCATGCCTGATATGGAATCTTCCAGGGCAGAATCTTTGCCTTTTATAAATGTTTGCTGAGTCATGTTATTTTGAGTAAATGAGGTAAATATGCACGTAAAAATTCGCTATGCTAACAGAGATCTGTATTGGATAATGGGTTAAATCTGAATTTTCTGTGGTAAATTGATAAAGCTAAAAATATGAACCTGAAAGACTCCATAAGCATTGTTGCTCAAATTAATAATGTCCAGTTTACTGAAAAAGATATTCAATTTTCCTCAGGTGAAGTCGTTGGAATTAATCCTGAATTAGGATTGATGGTTCTGGCTCAGGGAGAATGTCAGGCTGAAGATGCGGCAGCTTATAAATCGGTTGAAATAATGCTGGATGATATGGAGCTGAATTTAAAATCAACCATAAATGATTCCTCTTTATCCTCTTCAATGGTTGATCGTTGTATTTCTGAATCGCTGGATAATATAAATGAATACCTCTATTTTCAGGCTGAACGAAAAGCTGGCCTGGAAAAAGTTGATGGGGTTGATTTAGCAGTTGTTCAAATCCAGCAAAATAACATGAGCTGCTGCAATGTTGGGAGCTTGAGTTGTCTAAGGTTTAGTGGTGATGAATTACTGGTGCTGGGTAAAGATTCAGCAATAGATGACAAGCTGGGTATTAAAACAGCTTTACAGTCTACTATTGTAGAAAATGACTTTTCTGAAGGAGATATCCTGTTGCTTACATCTCCTGATTTAGTTTCCCAGTTAGGTCATGACTTTATAAGAGTTACCTTGTCTCGTTTCAATGACAACCTGGAAATGGCATTACGCCAGATCAATACCCGGGCATTGCGTCATGACTTTGAACAAAAACCTGTAATTATTATCTGCCGCCGAATCCACACTATGAAACAGAGCCGAAACTGGTTCAATAAAATGCTTAACC
>Ga0257125_1000169_pt1 | contig 98649 bp, 87 predicted proteins | sample SI106_200metaG_FD_190183 | JGI IMG/M metagenome (GOLD analysis project Ga0257125, IMG submission 190183) | Marine microbial communities from Saanich Inlet, British Columbia, Canada - SI106_200 | ecosystem: Environmental > Aquatic > Marine > Inlet | place: Canada: British Columbia | collected... | reverse complement strand
CCGCCAGCGTTCATTCTGAGCCAGGATCAAACTCTCCAGTTATAATCCTTATACTACTAAACTCTTTAAGGTCTTGTTTTAAGACCCGCTTCAAAATTTCTCACTGACCAATTTTCAAAGATCAAACCAGGTTTTTAAATCACAATTATGTGATCGACAAAACCAAAACAATATACACGCAGTGTTTATTGTTGTCAATTAGTTTTTGCATCTAAATCAAAATAATTTTATGATATTTTTTCTTTCCAGCTCTTAACAAAATTTCATCTTCTTTAATATCTTCTGAGATAATAATCTGGTCAAAGGAGGCTACCCTATCGCCATTAATATAAGCCCCACCCTGCTGGATAAGTCTCCTGGCATCTGATTTGGATTTACACAAGCCTGAATCCATGAACAAATCAATTATAGAAACCTTCTCTACAACATCATCTTTATTATAAGATGATGACGGGACTGATTTCTTATTTATAACCAAATGAGTTTTCCTTGGGATGCTGCTGGAAATTAAAAGATCCCCGGGTATATCCAAACCCCCAAACATTGATACAGAAGCTTCCAATGCTTTGATCGCCTCATCTTCTCCATGACAAATTCTGGTGGCTTCAAAAGCTAAAACTGCTTTGGCTTTATTAAGATCGGCACCTTTAAGATGACCTACCTGATTAATTTCTTCCAATGGCAGAAAAGTAAACAAGGCAAGGAATCTTGCAACATCTGCATCGTCGGCATTTACCCAGAATTGATAATATTCATATGGTGAAAACCTTTGGGCATCAAGCCAAACTGCCCCTTTATGCGTTTTTCCCATTTTTATCCCACTTGCCGTGGTTATCAAAGGAAATGTAATACCAAAGGCCTGTTTTCCTATTGTTCTACGAGTCAAATCAATTCCTGCAACGATATTACCCCATTGATCTGAACCGCCCATCTGTAAAAAACAATCATATGATTTTGCAAGCTGCATGAAATCATAGGACTGAAGCAGCATATAATTAAATTCAATAAAGGTAAGTCCGTCTTCAGAATCCATCCTGGCTTTATAGCTTTCTGCCTTTACCATTCGATTGACACTGAAATGTCTTCCAATATCCCTTAAAAATGGAATATATTCCAGTTTTGTCAACCAGGAAGCATTATCCAGCAGCAATGCTTTATCCTCAGAAAAATCAAGAAATCTGGACAATTGGTTCCGAAGACCTTTTTTATTTTCGTCTATTTCTTTCTGGGTAATAACTTTGCGAAGTTCAGTTTTTCCAGACGGATCTCCAATCAAACCGGTCCCACCACCGACCAATGCTATGGGTCTGTGTCCATGCCTTTGCATATGAGCCAAAGCCATTATACAGACAAGACTTCCAACATGGAGGCTTGCTGCGGTCGGGTCAAATCCAATATAACAAGTTACCCTGTTATTGGACAAATAATCTTCTAATTCCTCAGTATGGGTAAGGTCTTCAACAAAACCACGTTCCTTTAATACGGACAAGACGCTCATTTTTTTAACCTTTTATTTCTTAGTATATTCTACTGCTCTTGTTTCTCTGATCACAACGACTTTAACTTGACCCGGAAATGTTAGATTTTCTTCTATCTGGCGGGCAATATCGCGGGAGAGAAGCATTGCAGTTTCATCACTAATCTTTTCACTCTCAGTAATGACTCTTATTTCACGACCAGCCTGAATGGCATAAGTATTAACAACCCCGTCAAAAGAATTTGCAATATTTTCCAAATCTTCCAGCCTTTTAACATAATTCTCCAGGCTCTCCTTTCTAGCACCCGGCCTTGCTCCGGACAGGGCATCGGCAGCCTGTACAATATAGTCATATACTGATCCCGGCATCTGATCTTCATGATGAGCTGCAATAGCATTAACCACACTCTCGTTTTCACCATATTTCTTGGCAAGCTTGGCACCGATTATGGCATGGGCACCATCAACCTCATGGTCCACTGCTTTTCCAATATCATGTAACAATCCCATACGTTTGGACAATTTAATATCCAATCCCAGTTCAGCCGCAATAGCGCCCGATAAAAATGCAACTTCAACAGAATGCTGCAATACATTCTGGGCATAACTTGTTCTAAACTTAAGCTTGCCAATCACTTTAATTAATTCAGAATCAATACCATGAACGCCCAAATCAAAAGCTGCCTGTTCTCCAGCCTCCTTAATAACGAGGTCGACTTCTTGTGTTGCCCTTTCAACAACATCTTCAATCCGTGCCGGATGGATTCTTCCGTCAGCTATCAATTTTTCAAGGGAAAGCCTGGCAACCTCTCTTCGAACCGGATTAAACCCTGACAATATAACAGCTTCAGGTGTATCATCAATGATCAGATCAATTCCTGTAGCAGCCTCAAGTGCCCTTATATTTCTTCCTTCACGGCCAATAATTCTACCTTTCATTTCATCTCCCGGGAGATGAACAACTGAAACTGTTCGCTCTGCCACATAATCCCCGGCATAACGTTGAATGGCAGTTGAAATGATCTTTTTTGCTTCCTTATCTGCATTCTCTCTTGCTTCACTGGTAATTTTTTTAATCAGTTTGGCGCCTTCGTGTCTTGCCTCTTCTTCCATTGCCTTAAGTAAAAGCTCTTTAGCCTCTTCAAGCGTAAGCCCTGATACTTTTTCAAGTTCTTTTTTGGTCTGGTCTAATACAACCTTGTATTTATGTTCAATTTTATTTGCTGAATCAAGTTTTTCCTGAATTTCAATTTCTTTTTTTTGAAAAACCAATTCCCGTTTTGATAATAGATCTTCCTGCTTATCAAGTTTCTCTGTCTTTTTAGAAAGCCTCCTTTCTTCTTTTTTCAACTCAGAACGGGTTTCCTCAGTTTCCGAATCAAAATCACTCTTCATTTCCAAAAGCCTGGACTTAGCTTCCAATTTAGCTTCTTTTAGCAGGGTTCCAGCTTTTCTTTTGGCTGTATCAATTATATGTTTTTGCTCTTCTTCGATATTCAGGCTCTCTTGAACCTTTTTTTTCCTGAAAACCAAAAAGATGACTACTCCCAACCCCAGCAAAACGACAGCAATAGATGAGAGTATAACAATATATTCCATTCAAAAATTCTCCTAAATTATATTAACCTCAACACAACATGTTGTAATGATCTAATTTTATAAAGATTTATTTTTATAAAAATATATTCATAAAAATATGAAATGGGATAAAATATTGGAAGGATAAAATTAAACGACCTATTAATTGTTACAATTACCCCCACAAACTGCCGTGTTGCTTGTTAAGGCTTTGAACCAATGGTTCAAAAGGTGGGTTGTCCAATTATACCTTTAGGCTTTTCCGTGACCTTCCGGAACTTAGCACACCGGTAAAAGTGTGGACTCCCTTTTTACTATGCGTTAGGACAAAGACTGTCATACAATCACGCACATTGCAGGGGTAAAAATTTATAACAATTGCTATCTTTTTTGTCATTCAATTCCTTTATCAATTTTTTCTATCAAGAATGAAATCTTATTGTCTGTTTCTTTTTCAAATTCAGCGTGTTGCACCTTAAGTTCATGAAAATCCTTTGACAAATTCATGGCTGCTAACAGCAGTATTGCAATTTTATTTTTCCCTAAGGTTTTGTTTTTAAATGACCCTTCGGCTTCTTTTATATATTTTTTTAAATATTGTGCAACCCGCTCCGGATTTTCAACCTGGTTATCTGGTTTAAATCTAAACTCTTCTCCAAAAAGATCAATTACAACAATTTCATCCAATGAAATCCCTTTTCTGACATAATTGCGGTCATAGGCTTGATGGATATTCGCCTGAAGCACTGTTTGAAAAATAATTCAGTTTTTTCAAAAGTCCGTCAATTTTAGATTGAATCAATACATCTTGTTTCGAAAATTGTTTTTCAGTCTCATTTTTCACATTAAGTTCTGATTCAAGGCCCTTGATTTTTATCACCAACTCTTTATTTTCCTTCTGTAGTTCGTGACAAAATTCAATCATAAAATCAATTTTATCATCGATATCATCAAACTTTTTATTAATAGTGTCATTACCCATTTTCATAATCTCACAAAGCTTATTGATGTTCAGTATAATGCAAAATATTTCATAAAGTCAAGGCAATTCATTTGTCACGCTTTTGTATCAGATATTCAGCTTTTTCAAGCTCTTCAAGCGTATTCACACCTATAACTTGCCCGGGATCTCCCATGGTGGTAACCACTATTTTTTCATTCCTTTTCTTTGCTATTTCAACAACATCCGTTAAATAATATTCTCCCTGGCTATTCTCAGGCCTTATTTCATTAATAACCGATATTAGAAATTTCTTATCAAAACAATAAATTCCCGTATTTACTTTTTTGATTTTTTTTTCATTTTCATCGGCATCCGCTTCTTCTTTAATACAAAGCATATGGTTCTGCCCATCTTGTACAATACGTCCATAACCTGTGGGATCTTCTATATCAATTGCAAGAACTGATAATTTCGATTGTTGTTTTTTATGCTCCTCCACCATATTTTTTAATGTGCTTTCCTGGATCAATGGCACATCCCCGCATAATACCACAACATCTTTAATACAGGAGTTTAAGTCTGGAATGGCTGCCTTAACCGCATCACCTGTTCCCAAAAGATGTTCTTGCACTGCAAATTTTACCTTGAAAAATTTAGTGATTTCTTCTTTCACTATATGGGCCTGGTGACCCACTACAACATGCACATTATCCCGGGCAATTTTTCTTGCACATTCAACGACAAGGACTACCATACATTGGCCTCCAACCTTGTGAAGCACCTTGGCAATATCCGACTTCATCCGGGTTCCCTTACCCGCCGCAAGAATAACAACAGCAACATCATTATATTCCATCTTCATCCTATCAGTGCATCCTTTATTTCAAAAGATATCAGGATCTGTCATGCAAACAAAAAGGGGATACTTCAAACCGATTAAAGCATCCCCTTTTTTATTTAGTACTTTGATTCTTTTAGTACATTATTGTTAAACTCAAAACAAATTTATCCATACTTTTCTATTTGATCTTAAGTCTATGTACAGCACGTCTCAAAGCAGCTTCGGCTCTAACGATATCCGTATCCTCACGTTTTTCCGAAAGGCGCTTTTCAGCCCTGTCTTTGGCCATTTTCGCTCTTTCAACATCAATATTCTGTCTACGCTCCGCAGACTCAGCCAGGATGGTCACTTTGTTCGGTAAAACTTCTGCAAATCCACCGTTAATGAAAAGGAATCTTTCCTTTCCTTTGGTATCTTTATACCGAAGCGTTCCAATCTTCAAAGATGTAAGGAATGTGGTATGCCCTTTGAGTACACCAAATTCACCTTCTGAACCCGGAGCAACCACAATTTCAACTTCTTCACTGACAATTGCTTTCTGCGGCGTAACGACTTCAAGAAATAATTTCTCAGCCATAATATTCCTCCGAATGTTTATTTACGCTTTTGCCTTTTCAATGGCTTCTTCTATAGAACCAACCATATAGAAAGCATTTTCTGGAAGATCATCATGTTTGCCTTCAATGATTTCTTTGAATGATCTTACAGTGTCTTCAACCTTTACAAATTTACCCGGCATACCGGTAAATGTTTCTGCAACATGGAAAGGCTGTGACAAAAATTTCTGAAGTTTTCTGGCACGCTGTACAGTAATTTTATCTTCATCAGAAAGTTCGTCCATACCCAAAATTGCAATAATATCCTGAAGTTCTTTATATTTTTGCAATGTCTGCTGTACAACACGGGATACATTATAATGTTCTTCACCAATGTACATTGCATCCAGAATTCTGGAAGAAGAGTCAAGCGGATCCACAGCAGGATAAATACCCAGCTCTGCAATTTGACGAGAAAGAACAACCGTTCCATCAAGATGAGCAAATGTTGTAGCAGGTGCAGGGTCAGTCAAGTCATCGGCCGGTACATAAACACATTGCACCGCAGTAATAGATCCTTTATCAGTTGAAGTAATCCGTTCCTGGAGCTCACCCATGTCAACCGCAAGCGTTGGCTGATAACCAACCGCAGACGGCATACGACCGAGAGTCGCTGAAACCTCAGCACCCGCCTGGGTAAAACGGAAGATATTATCAACAAACAAAAGCACATCCTGTCCTTCTTCATCACGAAAATATTCAGCACAGGTCAAAGCGGAAAGCGCCACCCTCATTCTTGCTCCAGGAGGTTCTGTCATCTGACCATAAACCAGAGCGCATTTGGGAAGAACGCCTGAATCTTTCATTTCATGGTAAAGGTCATTTCCTTCACGGGTTCTTTCTCCAACGCCACCAAATACAGAAATACCACCATGCTGCATGGCAATATTGTTAACCATTTCCATCATGATAACGGTTTTACCAACTCCGGCACCACCGAACATACCCATTTTACCGCCACGGGGAAAGGGTACGAGAAGGTCAATAACCTTAACACCGGTTTCAAGAACTCGTACAGTGGTATCTTGTTCTGTAAATGCAGGGGCATGTCTATGGATGGGAAGCATTTTGTCCTGGGAGATTGGACCTAAACCATCAACAGGCCGTCCAACAACGTTAAGAACTCTTCCAAGGGATGCCTCACCAACGGGCATCATGATTGGAGAACCTGTATCTTTTACAGCCATTCCTCTCTGAAGACCATCTGTTACATCCATACCAATACATCGGACAACATTGTCACCCAAATGTTGAGCTACTTCAATAACAAGGTTGTCTTCCATGTCACCAATAGCCGGATTTGTAATTGTCAAAGCCGTCAGAACCGGAGGAAGCTTTCCTGGTTCAAATTCAACGTCGATAACCGCACCAAGTACCTGGGCTACTTTACCTATATTTTCAGCCATTTTTTTCTCCTATAAAGCTGTTTTCATATTAAGTATATCTTAAATTTATCCCTTAAGTGCTTCTGCACCACCAACAATATCCATAAGGTCTGCTGTAATACCAGCCTGCCTTGTTTTATTGTATATTGTCTGAAGTTCTCCAACAATATCTTCACATGCCTTGGTTGCATTTTCCATGGAACTCATACGAGCAGCATGTTCACTGGTTGAAGTCTGGAGCAGTGCATCATATATCTGAATAAAAATATTCTTTGGCAGCATTTCACCAAGCAATGCATCAGAGGAAGGCTCACAGATATGTTCTGGAAGGAACCCTTCATCCTGTTCCACTTCTTTTTCTTCAGCTACGTCTTCTAATGAAGGAATAGGAAGAATCTGTTTTATTGTTGGTATTTGTCTTGCCATATTAACGAACTTAGAATAGATCAGATACACTTCATCAACAGCCCCTTCAAGAAAACTGTCTATCATTTTTTGACCTGAGGATGATGCCACACTGAACTCAACAGTTCCACCCACAACACCGATAAATTCATCTTCGATGGGTTGGGGTTGTTTCTTTGCCCAGTCTCTACCCTTTTTGCCGAAACAAATCAGGGAAACATCTTTGTCATCAAATTCTGATTTAATTAATTTTTCAGCTTTTGAAATTAGATTCGTATTAAAACCGCCACAAAGCCCCCTGTCAGATGTACAGAGGATGAGCGCCACTTTTTTTACCTCGTCACGGGGAACAAGCAAAGGACTTGCGTCCCCACCGGATTTACCGGCAATGCTTCCTAAAACATCAGCAAATTTGCTGGCATAGGGCTTAAATGCCTCCATGCTGTTTTGAGCTCCGCGTAATCTTGAAGTGGCAACCATTTTCATGGCAGAGGTAATCTGTTTAGTCTTTTTTACACTGACTATCTTTGATTTTACTTCTTTTAAAGTTGCCATATAATCCTGCCTTTTTGCCTATAAATTATTGAATAATGCCACGATAGTTTCCAAGGTTACTATACAGCATCCTTGAATTCTTCGTCATAGGCTTCTAAGGCTTGTTTTAATTTGCCATCTATCTCTGCTGTAATCTCTTGTTTTTCAATTAAGCTGGAGAAAATTTCAGGGAAACGATTTTCAACAAACGTATAAAGGCCTTCTTCATATTTTGCAACCGCTGTTTTTGGATATTTATCAATATATCCTTTTGTTCCAGCATAAAGAGCAGTGACCATTTTGTGCATGGGAAGCGGTTTGAACTGGGGTTGTTTAAGAAGTTCAACCAGTCTCTCACCACGGGTCAGCTGTTTTTGTGTAGCAGCATCAAGATCTGAACCAAATGCGGCAAATGCTTCTAACTCACGGAACTGGGCAAGATCAAGACGGAGGGTTCCTGCAACCTGTTTCATTGCTTTAACCTGAGCAGCACCACCAACACGGGATACAGACAGACCAACATCAATAGCGGGTCTGATACCGGCAAAAAACAAATCTTTATCAAGAAAGATCTGACCGTCGGTAATGGAAATAACGTTTGTTGGAATAAAGGCCGACACGTCACCTTCCTGTGTTTCAATAATCGGAAGTGCTGTCAAGGAACCCGCACCTTCTGCATCACTTAATTTGGCAGATCTTTCAAGCAAACGCGAATGGTTGTAAAAGATATCACCAGGGAATGCCTCACGTCCTGGAGGACGTCTAAGAAGCAAGGATACCTGACGATAAGCAGCTGCCTGTTTTGAAAGGTCATCATAAATGATCAGGGAATGCTCACCTTTGTCTCGGTAGTATTCTGCCATTGCGCAACCCGCATAAGGAGCCAGGTACTGCATGGCTGCTGATTCAGAAGCAGATGCGATAACAACTGTTGTGTATTCCATTGCGCCATGCTCTTCAAGAGCGGCAACAACCTGGGCAACGGTTGATTTTTTCTGACCGCAGGCAACATAAATACATTTGATACCACTGTCTTTTTGAGCTATAATCGCATCAACCGCAACCGCTGTTTTACCAATCTGACGGTCACCGATGATCAATTCCCGCTGCCCACGACCAACAGGGGTCATCCCGTCAATGGCTTTTGAACCGGTATAGCAAGGTTCATGAACACCTTTCCTGGCGATAACACCCGGAGCAACCAATTCCATGTTCATGTAGATATCTGAATTGATCGGACCCTTACCATCAACAGGTTCACCTGTTGTAGTAACAACACGTCCCAGAAGCGCTTCTCCTACAGGAACCGAAGCAATACGATCCGTACGTTTTACAACATCACCTTCTTTGATGACCTTGTCATCACCGAGGATAGCAACACCAACATTGTCGGATTCAAGGTTCAATGCGAGCCCCAGTATCCCACCTGGGAATTCAACCAGCTCCATGGCTTTAACTTTTTCCAAACCATATACGCGGGCAATACCGTCACCCGCTGAAAGGACTACCCCGGTTTCACTCAGGTCGACCTCTTTATCAAACCCTTTGATCTGGTCTTTTATTATTTGGCTTATTTCTTCTGCTTTAATTTCCATTAGACACTCTCACCTTTTTTTAATGTTTCTCTCATATTAATCAGCTGAGTTTTCACGCTGCCATCCAGAACAAGATCACCCAATTTAGTTACCACGCCGCCAATGAGATTTGGATCCTGCTCAACATTCAGAACAATATTTTTTCCGGTCTTTTTTGATAATGCCTCTTTAATCTTATCAATTGCTTCTGATGATAATTCAGTTGCAGAAATAATACTGGCCTTGACAACACCTTTAAGTTCATCTGCCAGATCTTTATAGTATGAAGCGATTTCTCGTAAAAACCCGATTCTGCCTTTATCAAACAAAAGAATCAAAAATGACTTCATGATGGCTGACAAATCTGTGGCAGATAAAACTGCCTCCAGAACCTTTTTCCTGTCATTTTTATTGTACAACGGATTTGTCAATGCCTTTTCAAAATCTCCCTGCGTATCAAAAAGTGTGACAATAGAATCAAGTTCAAGATTATAATGTTCGGCCAGACCATCTTCCTGGCCGATAAGAATCAATGCTTTGGCATAACGCCTTGAAACTGCTAAGTTTTTCATTATGCCACCACCTTTTTCAAATATTCATCAACAAGTTGATCCTGATCATCAGATGAAATGGAGGCCTTAATAACTTCTTCAGCTTTTGCCATGGCTTTTTCAACAATGTCTTGTTGAAGTTTGGCTTTAGCAGACTTGAATTCCTGTGCGATATTGCGTTTAGCCATATCCTCAAGTTTTTCAGCCTGTGCGGAAGCCTCAGCAATAATTCTTGTTTTAGCTTCTTCACCCTGTTTAATGTAATCTTCAACGATCTGTTTAGATTCCTGATCAAGATTTTTAAACTTGGTTTGGTATTCGACAAGTTTCTTTTGGGCTTCTGCTTTTTTTAATTCAAGCTCATTAATCTCATCTTCTATGCTTTTTGCACGGGATGAGAAAAATTGGGCAACAGGCTTTCTTGCAATAAGAAACACGCCAATGACAAGAATCCCAAAATTCAAAACTTTCCAGGTATCAACTGTAAGCCAGGCATTGTGTACACCTCCGCCTTCGGAAGATGCAAAAGCAATCCCACTGATTGCAACCATAAGTGTAGAAGCAACCAAAAATAGCTGTAGCAGTTTTTTGTTCATTCCATTCTTACCCATTAGCAAGCCCTCCCCAGAATCTTTTCGCCAATGGCTTTGGCATAGGCTTCCACCTCACCTTCAAGCGCTTTTCGGGCCTGTTCAGTTTCATTGGCAATCTGTTTTTTAATCTCGGCAAGGTTGGCCTGAGCTTTCTTGTTAATCTTGTCGATTATTTCCTTTTCTTCTTGAGATGCTACCTCTATAAAAGCTTGTTTTTCATTCAAACCTTTAGATCTGGCTTGTTTCAACCCGTCTTTGTATGCATCTTCTCCAGCAACAAGGTCTTTTGAGGCTTTTTGAGCCCCCTTTTCCATACCTTCAATTTTTGCTTTTCTTTCAAGAAGAACACTACGGATTGGTTTGTACAGAACCAGATTGAGCACAAAAAGCAGAACTAGGAAATTGATCATCTGATATATCAATGATATATCAGGAATCACAGTTATCATAAAATTCCCTCCGCCAGTTAATAATTATTAAAATTACCTTGTCCCAGTTGATAGTTATAAAAAAATCAACTGGTTATATACAACTGACTATTTTTACACAAAAATAGTCTAAATTCCAATCAAATCGGGAATTGAGTAACATCCGGGCAGCTATTTGTCAACATTGAAAAACAAAATATTTCAGGCTTTACAAATAATTTTTTAAAGACTCTTTTAAAAGAATAGCAAGGTTCATATTTACTTTAATATTTAATTCGATGAAAAATTACGCATACTGATATTTAGAAGAATTCCAAAGCCGACCATATTGGTAATAACTGAAGAACCTCCATAGGATACAAGAGGTAATGGAACCCCAACAACGGGCATGAGTCCCATTACCATCCCAATGTTAATAAATATCTGCCAGAAAATCATGGTTGTGATACCAAATGCAAGAATAGAACCAAACATATTACGGCAATTATAGGCAATATTTAATCCCCAAAATAAAAAAATTAAATACAGAAATAAAAGAGCGCTGCACCCCATAATACCCCATTCTTCAGCAAGGACTGATAAAATGAAATCCGTATGATGTTCCGGTAAAAAAGATAGTGCATTCTGGGTTCCTTTTAAAAAACCCTTACCCGTCAACATCCCTGATCCAATGGCAATTTTTGACTGGATAATATGATACCCTGCCCCAAGGGGATCCCGATCAGGATTTAAAAAGGTCAATATTCTTGATTTTTGATAAGGCTTTAATCCATACCAGAGCAGAGGAGCAGCAGCAATACAGATACCTGATACTGTATACAATACTTTTCGCTCCACCTTGACGAAAAGGGTAATTGAGCCTGCAATTAAAAGTAAGAGCAAGCCAGTTCCTAGATCCGGCTGATTTACTATTAAAACGAATGGGATTACACATAATACTGCCGGCTTGATTAATTTTCTAAAATTTAACCCCGCCTGGGAAATCGAAGTTGAATAAACAGATGCAAGACTGATAATCAAAGCAATTTTCATCAATTCAGAGGGCTGAATCCTGACAAATCCGATAAGAAGCCATCTCCTGGACCCGCCTCCAATCTTTCCAAAGAGAATAACACTGATTAAAAGCGCTATGCAGAGTGCATAAATAAATAAATTTATTTTGTCCAGATCTCTATAATCTATCATGAGTATTATCATCATGACTATAAATCCGGTACACATCCAGATCATTTGTTTTTTAAAAAGGATGTGGACCACACCTGAATCATTTCCGGCCGTGAGGGCGCTGTATAAAATGCCAAGACCGACCATGCCTATTAAAATGGTCAAAGCCATAAGGCCCCAGTCAAAATACTTTATTAAACGCCTGTCAAACATGGTCTACTCCGGTAATGTTTTTTTACTTAAAGATCCCTTAATATATTCTTCTATCAAAGCGCCTGCTATGGGAGCTGCCCCACTTGATCCATGCTCTCCGTGTTCAACCAGCACTGCTATTGCGATGACAGGATTATCTGCAGGAGCGTAACAGACGAACCAGGCATGATCCCGCAAAGAATACTTCATTTCTTCGGTTTTTCTTTTATCATTTTTTTTAATACTATAAACTTGAGCAGTACCTGTTTTACCAGCTATTTCAATATTTTCCAGTCTAATTTTTTTTGCAGTACCCCGCTGACCTTGAACAGCTTTAAGAAGTCCTTTTCTTACTATTTTTAATGTCTCTTTGCTGGCCGGCAGACCACCTGTAATTTCAGGTTCAATCTTTTTTACCAAAACTCCATAACCGTCTTTAATTGTTCGAACAATTCTGGGCCTGAACAATGTACCACCATTACCAACTGCGGCAATCAAAACAGCCATTTGGAGTGGAGTCACTAGATTATAACTCTGCCCTATTGCCACAGAAAGTGTTTCACCCCCTTGCCATTGTTCCTTATATCGTTTTTTTTTCCATATTGAAGTTGGGATAAGGCCTTTTTTTTCATTTTCAAGCGAAATTCCGGTCTTTTTGCCCAGTCCGCTCCCCATTGCATACTGTGCTAACTTATCCACACCAACTTTAATGCCTGCCCGATAAAAAAAAACATCACATGATTGTGCAATCCCTTCTATAATATTCATATCACCGTGGCCGTGTTTATACCAGCAACGATAGGTTCTATTACCATACTTTAAAAACCCCGGACAGTATTCAGTGTTATCTATATTTATGTGCTTTTCTTCAATTGCGGCAAAAGAGGTGATGACCTTATAGGTGGAGGCTGGTGGATATTCTGCCTGAATAGCCTTATTGACCATTGGCTTTCCCGGATCGGACATCAACGCTTCCCATTTTTTTTGACTTATACCACCAATAAAATCGTTTTGATCAAAACTGGGATTACTTGCCAGTACAAGGATATCTCCATTATCAGGATCAATGGCAACTACTGACCCGGCTTTATTTTCAAGCAATTTTTCTGCTGTCTGCTGCAAATCAAGGTCCAATGTAAGATTCAAATCAAGCCCTGCGACAGGCTTAACTGTTTTTAAAACCTTGATTATTCTGCCGCTGACATCGACTTCTACCTGCCTTCCACCCCTTTTCCCCTGCAAATAGGTTTCAAATTGTTTTTCAATACCATATCTGCCGATTGAGTCTCCTGATTTGACATTGGGATATTTACCGGTTTTCAGTTCTTTACTGTTTATTTGTCCTAGGTACCCTAAAAGGTGAGCCGCTGTTTTTTTATGAATATAATATCTTGTGGGTTCTATATCGATATGAATACCCGGGAGATCAAATTTATGCGCTTCGACAATGGCAAGCTGATTCCTTGAGATATCATTTTTTAATAATATCGGTTTGTAAACAGTACTATTTTCTACTTGTGAAATACTGTCCATAAGCTCATCAAAAGGTATGTCAATTAATTGGGCAAGTTTTTTCAATGTTTCTTTAACCTCACCTGCATCCTCAAGCACTATTTTGAGATTAAAGGAAGGCCTGTTATCCACCAGTAATTTCTTATTTCTGTCAAAGATTAGGCCGCGAGACGATTTAATACTTTTAAGGCGTACTGCATTTTTTTCAGACAAAAGTCTGAATTCTTCACCTTTAATAATCTGAAGATATACCAGTCTTAGAAATAAGAGTGCAAATACAAACAAGATACATACACTTACACCAATAAATCTTTGTTTTATCCAATCTCTTTCCTGGTTTTTACTGAATTCGGTCAACTCTATCCTCAGTATTTTTAAACATGCTGTTTTGCAAAAAATTTGTTTTAAGTATCCACCTGTGCCAGAATGCATTAATGATCCAAAGGCCCGGCGGGATAAAAACCACTCCCCAAAACACCTGTCTTATCAAAAGGCCGAAATTAAATTCCCAGATGGAGTTGATATCCTGATGGACAAAAACTGAAAATAATAAAAATCCATGTTGGAATAATATAGCGACAATACTTATAATAAAAATAAAAATAGTGCTTCGATGAAAAAGTAATTGTTTGGCTATTTGTACAATAATAAAAATCCACACATACGAAAAAATATGATAAAAAAACGGAACTCCTGAAATACTGTCCATAACACATCCGATAATGATGGTTACCAAAACTATTGAATAGCGGGATGAAAGAAAGCTTAAAAAAATGATTTCAATAATCAGTAAATCAAAACACTGATCAAACAAAGAAAATAAAGGGAGGATAATCGTTTGGATAACAATTAAAAATAAAGTGAGAACGATGAAAAAAACTGCATTCATTATTAGCCCTTTTTACAACAATTTATCTGTTTTTTTTGAATACAAGGACTTCTTCTATTTTATTAAAATCAACGCTGGTATCCAGAATAATATCCTGGAAAAGTTGAGAATGAATCTTTGTCACTTTTATAATTCTGCCAATTTTCATGCCTTTGGGAAACACTTGATCCAAACCTGATGAAACAACCATTTCACCCTCTTTTACCTCTTCCTTTCTTAATGTATAGACAAAAGAACAATTGTCCTCATTGTTTCCTTTGACAATACCGCGGACACGGGAATTTTGTACAAGTGAATCAACAGCAGAATTTCTATCCGTAATCAAAAGTACCCTGGAATAATTTTTTGCAACTTTAATAATCTGGCCTACAATTCCTTCAGGAACCACCACAGGGCTACCTTTGACCAGGCCATCCTTTGTGCCTTTATCGATCATAATGGTTTTAAACCAAGGGGATGGGTCCCTTGCAACAATTTGTGCTGCCACATATGTATCCGGCATTGAACTTGTAAAATTTACAAATTTCTTAAGCCTTGTGTTTTCTCGTTCCAATTCCTCATAGCGGTTCTTAATTTCAACTGATTTTTCAAGTTGTTTTTTCAGTTCAACATTTTCTTTAACTGCAAGTACCGTCATAAAATAAGTATTCCAAATATTTTGAGTAAAATGTATGGTTTTAGTAACGACCATCTGGAAAGGAGAGGTAATGGAAATAAATATTCGTTCAATACCGTTGGTTGGTAAGAATTCTCTATTGCTCATGGTCATTGCTGTAAAATTAATAGCAATAAAGAGAGCAAGACCAACAAAAATAATCAGTTTTTGTGAAAACATTAAATCAGTTAATAACTACTTCTCTCAAAATATCGATACTGTCAAGAGCTTTCCCGCAGCCAATGGCAACAGTTGATAAAGGATCATCGGCTACAATAATGGGAAGCCCGCTCTTTTCTCTCAGCAGTTTATCCAGATTTTTCAATAAGGCACCCCCACCTGTTAAAACAATGCCCGTATCAACTATATCTGCAGCAAGTTCAGGAGGTGTTTGTTCCAGTGCTATGCGAACAGTTTCTACAATCGCATCAATCTGTTCTGAAATAGCTAGTCGAACTTCTTCGGAATCAATGGCAAGTATTTTAGGAATACCGGAAACAAGATCTCTTCCCTTAACCTCTATGGTTTCAATATTTTCAGGATCAGGATAAGCATTCCCAATGGTTGTTTTTATTATTTCCGAAGTTCTTTCTCCAATCAGAAGATTGTATTTGCGTTTTATATGCTGGCTGATGGAAATGCCCATCTTGTCACCAGCAACCCTTAAAGAGTGTGTATAAACAGCACCGGCAAGTGAAATAACTGCGACTTCCGTTGTCCCTCCACCAATATCAACGATCATACTACAGGTGGGTTCGGTAATGGGAAGGCCGGCACCAATGGCTGCAGCCATGGGCTCTTCAATTAAAAAAACTTCTCTTGCCCCGGCTGATTCTGCTGATTCCCTGACAGCTCTTTTCTCCACCTGGGTAATACCGGATGGTACTGCTATGACAATTCGCGGGCGGACAAGCGTTCTTCTGTTATTATGAACTTTCCGGATAAAATGCTTTAACATTGCCTCAGTAACCTCAAAATCAGCAATCACACCGTCTCTCATGGGTCTTATAGCGACAATATTACCCGGTGTGCGGCCTAACATTCTTTTGGCTTCAGCCCCCACTGCAAGCACACGGCTTTTCCCCTTTCCATCCGTTCTCACGGCAACAACTGAGGGTTCGCTCAGTACAATTCCTTTCCCCTTAACATAAACAAGTGTGTTTGCAGTTCCTAGATCAATGGCCAGATCATTGGAAAACGCTCCGAGCAAAGAGTCTGTGATAAAGTTCATTTTACCTCTTTCAAACAAAATTTTAAAATTACATTTAAAATACAAAAGATCTTATCAAACATTATCTGCTAACAAAATTAAGATTTTTTTACAAGTCCAAAAGATCTTAAATACAGTAATAATTTATATTAATTCAGTAAATATCAAATCATGTATTTGCGGACGGAATTTTTTTAGCCCCTCATTTAATCTTAAAGGATGAACTCTGTTGGTTAAAAAAATTATTATTATTCCTGTTTCAGGATCAACCCAAAAAGAAGTCCCGGTAAATCCGAGATGGCCTATGGATGACTTTGAAAAATATTTACCTGAAGAAGAATTCAGTTTTGAAGGAGTGTCAAATCCTGCAACCATTTCATGCTGTTTTTTTCTTGATACAAAATTTATTATAATATCGGACCTCAAAACCCTGGCGGGTTTATTCTGCAACGCATTCAATATTTCATTGCATAATTTATGGATTGAGGCCGCATTTCCAAAAAGCCCTGCATGCCCTTCAATTCCTCCGACAGCCCAGGCATTGTCATCATCAACTTCCCCTGCAAGCACTTTTTTTCTCCAGGGACATCGCTGGGTAGACACAATTTTTTTTTGATATTGTATAAGTTTTTTACCCTTTGGGTCTGTTTCTAAAAAAAACAAACCATCAATCTCAAGTGGAGCATATATTTGTTTTGAAACGAATTGATCCAGTCTTTGACTGGTGATTTCTTCGATAACCCATGACAGGATCATAAAGCCCAGATCACTGTAGACCTGGTGCTCGCCAATTTTATTTTCCAATACCTCGCAGGCCAAAAGATGTCTTAGAAATTGTCTGGGATTTTCTTTTGCCTTGATAATTTTTTTAAAATATTCACGGTGAGCCGGTAGTCCGGAAGTATGCCTGAGAAGCATGTCAATGGTAATGTCTGCTTTTAAAGAAGTTTTAAATTCATATAGAATTGATCCGATTTTCTGATCCAAAAAAATCTGATTTCTCTCAATGAGTTTGGATATGGCAAGCGTTGTTGCAAGAGGTTTAGTCAAAGAAGCAAGATCAAAAATACTGTCTTTCCTCATTTTTCTTTTTTCAAAAATATCTGCTTGGCCATAGGATTCATGAAATAATATTTTCCGATTTTTTGCGCATAATAGAACTGCTCCGGGAAAAAAGCCTTGTGAGATTGCATTTCTTACTTCCCTTGCAATTCTGTCTTTGCCCATATAAATTTAGCTCCAGTAAATTCTTGCAGGCTTTGTATCCATCTTAATACGGGCTCCCATGTTTAAAGACAGATTCACCTTACCATGGCCGGAATCCAGCCCCGAAAGAACCGGTACATTGTATCCTTCAAATATTTCATACAATATTTCTTCTAAATACTCATAATTATCACAGTTTTCAAAAGAACCGGTAATCACTCCTCGAATTCCATTAAACAAGCCTGCCATCTTCATTTGTGTCAGCATCCGATCAATTTTATAGGCAGGTTCTCCGATATCTTCGAAAAACAGAACAGCATCTTTAAAATCCGATTGAAACCTTGTCCCCAGAAGATGGGATATGGTTGCCATGTTCCCACCTTTTAATATACCTTTACACATACCGGGCCTGATGATCCGTCCATTAGTTATATCTATTATATTAAGACTGCCATTCAGGGACTTATAAAAAGCATCAATAGTCTCTTTTGCAGCATGGGCAAATGAAACCACATTAGGGCCATGAATAACTGAGTTTCCGGTTTCGTCAATTATAGCCAGCAATATTGCAGTGTTGTCGGAAAATCCAATAAACGGCTTGGGATTTTGCTTGATAATATTCCAATTTAAGTGATCCAGAATACGTAAGGCTCCAAAACCGCCCCGTGCACAAATAATTCCATCTATGGCTGGATCTTGAAAAAGATCGTTAACCACATTTGCCCGCACAATGTCATCACCTGCAAGATATCTTTTTTTTTTAAAAATTTCTTCAGGAACTTTAACCTTGAATCCCAATGCCTCTATAATTTGAATTCCCGAATTTAATTTTTCAGTGTCAAAGCGCGCGGATGGCGCACAGACACCTAATCTGCTCCCTGGTAATAAAGGTGTGGCTCTTTTCATACTTTTGCAGCTTTTATATAAAATTAAGGCTTTATTCTTATAGAAGGATAAAGTCCTTTACGCTCTCCAGTTCTATAAGGTTGAATCGTATTAAAGGATATATTTTGATCATCTTGAGCATGGCCTCTTTTTTCACCATTGTTAAACAAGGCGCCATTTGCTAATAAGATCTGGCTAATCCGTTTCCTGAAAGCATCAATAAAAACTGAGCCATTACCCGTGAAAACCATTTTCCCCATTCTCAGGGTATCCCTTATTTCAGCAAGGTCATCAAGCAAAATGGTTTGATTCCTTACATCTTCTTCAGATCCGATAAAACCCCATACCAGGTGTTCATCTGGTATTTCTATAGGAACTGCCGGATCTATGATGGTGTGCGGCATAATAATACATCCTTCACCAATTTTGATTCTTGCATTGAATTTTCCATTTAAAAACGAATTAAACCCGACAAAAGTTTCAAGTCCGATATCTGCATGTATTATTTTCCCACCATGGGCTGTTATGCACAAACCCGAAAGATTTGAATGGATAATATAGGTGTTTTCCTGGGCATTGGATCCGTCTCCCATTATGGCGTTGTCCAGAAAGGCCCTTTGAGATACAAGAACATTTTTGCCAATGCGTGTTTTCCCCAGAATCACGGCATATCTGTTGACGGCCGAACTTGATGGAGCATCTATCGGTGTCAGATTCACCACATCAAATAATTTTTCATAATCCTGTTCGCGTTCCTTGACAAAATCATAAATAATCCCCCGGGGCTGATAAGAATCGTTCACGCCAACAAAATTATCCAGGATTTCATTTTTGAACTTATATTTAAATTCAAAATTCTGACTGCGCACCCAAACTGTTCCAGGATCAATTTTTCTATGAAAAAGCTCGCCTGCCTGAACATATGAAAATTCACCGACAATACAGGAATGAAGGTTCATAAGATCCACGGATGCAAAAGGACCTAAAAAACATCCTTCAAGAGTTGTTCCATGAATATTAGCATAATGAGCTGAGATTGTATTGTGGATACCAAATTGTTCAGGACTCTCAAGATTGTGGGAGTTGCTGTGGACAAGCGTTTTATAAAGAAGACTGTCCCTGATCGTGATCATTTCATCTTCAACAAGAGGAATATCTTTTTTATACCGGATCGTATCACCCTTTCTTTTTAATTCATCACCTCTCACATCACTTTTATAAATGGCTGATCTTCCCACGTAACATTTACCAAGGAAATAACTACCGGCAATATTGGAGTTCTTAAAATGAAAATAAATGGGATGTTTAGATGTAATCCCATAAAATGCATAAAAATCCAGCATTTTATCATATTCAAGAGAATTGTTTACAAAATTTTCCGTATTAAAATCAAATTCTTCTAAATTAACATTAACACGCCTGATAATTCTATCATTCAATTGCTTGAGCTGATCCATAGTTAAAATCCCTTTATATAAAAAAGCTGTCTCTTAATATCATTAAAAATGGTTAAATAGATAAAAACCCATACCATACAAATAGTTAAGAAACAAGAACAGATACCTTTGAGTATAATATCTGAAAATTTTTTTTAATTAAAACTTCTTTTTTATCTTTTGGAATGATCCTTATTCCGGCAGATATTCTTCCCTTAAGGGAGAAAACACTTCAATTATAACTGAATCTTCTATGATTTCCGCCCTGTGCTCAATATCGCCTTTAATGGACCAGGTGTCTCCCGGCTCTGCTATAAAGCCTTCTCCTTCAATAAATAATTTGATTTTTCCGGAAACAATAAAACCTGTCTGTTCATGGTGGTGGGAGTGACTGGGCAACTCTTTTCCCTTTTGCAGATGAAACCGTATCAATGAGCTTTTTTCTCCATATACAAGAGTTTTTAATTCTACTCCCTCAAAAGGATTTAAAAAACCTTGTGGGTCATATTTTGCAAACATTTTCTCCTCCTTTACGTGTATTGTATTTTAACCTCTTCATTATTTTGACAAATACTACAAAAATTGCAATACTGATTTGTTAAAACAGCTTTAAACTTTTAGACAATGAAAAGCAAGAAGAGCAAGGAAAAAATCAAAAGTAAGCTTGTCTTCCTTCATGGTCTTAATGGTAATTTTTTATTAAAATATTGTAATTGTTCAGCCCGTTAAAAAAAGTTATCCCAAAAGCCCTGTCTGATGGATATTTGCAGGAGGTTAAGCGAATAGTCTCGAAACAAATATCCATCAGACAGGGCGGTTTCAAGCGTAAGAGCTGAATAATTACAAAATATTAAACCTTAATAAAGGTATAAATAAACTTGAACACACCCAAAATCCTTGCCCCGGCCGGGGATAAAAATTCATTTTTAGCAGCTATTGCTGCCGGTGCCGACGCTATCTACTGCGGTTTAAAAATATTTTCCGCACGCATGGAAGCCGATAACTTCAGCATTGAAGAACTTGCAAGATTAACCAGGCTTGCCAAATCCAAACGCATTGATGTCTATGTGGCATTTAATTCAATTATCAAGGAATCTGAGCTGGAAAAAGTTAGCAGAATCCTTAACAAACTCTGTACTTTTGTTGATTTTGATGCCCTTATTATTCAAGATCCTGCAATGATACCCTTAGCCCGAAAAGCAGGTTTTACAAAAGAATTTCACCTCTCGACTCTGGGCAATTGCACCTTTCCTTTAGCTTTAAAAACATCTCAACAATTTGGATTCAAAAAAGTTGTTCTGCCCCGGGAATTTACAATTGATGAAATAAAAACAATGGCTGAAAATATTCCCAAAGATATTGAACTTGAAGTCTTTATACATGGAGCGCTTTGTTATTCCATTTCAGGACGGTGTTATTGGAGCTCATGGTTTGGCGGGAAAAGTTCCCTTCGGGGCAGATGTGTCCAGCCCTGTAGGAGAATGTATGAACAAAAAGGTCAGAAAAAAAGACATTTTTCCTGTATGGATTTTTCCGCTGATGTGCTTGCAAAAATTTTAAAACAAATTCCGCAAATATCGACCTGGAAAATTGAGGGCAGAAAAAAAAGCCCTCACTATGTTTATTACACTGTTAAAGCTTATAAACTCTTAAGAGATGATCCAAAAAACAAAAAACAAGCTTTGTCCTATCTTGACTATGCCATGGGCAGAGAATTTTCCCATTATAATCTTTTATCCCAGAGGATAATGAATCCTTTGGATCATTCATCGGAAACCGGCTCAGGACTTTTTGCAGGAAGGATACAAAATCCTGCAGCACCTTTTTTTATCACAAGAGAAGCTCTTCTGCCTTTAGATCTTCTAAGGATCGGGTTTGAGGATGATAAATTTCATGACATTCAAAAAGTCACCCGGGCTGTCCCCAAAAAAGGAAAATTTTATTTAAACAAAAAATCAAAATTTAAAATCAAAAAAGGAACTCCGGTTTATATCATAGACAGGAGAGGGTCAGAGCTTGCAAGTGTTATTAAAGATTTTGATACTGAACTTGCCGACATAGAAAAAATATCTATTCAACCTATTGAAGAAACTATTAAAAATTTTTCTTCTCCATTTATCCGAAAATCAAAAAACAAAATAAGAGAAATCACTCTTTCAAGGGGTAAACCCGGACAAAGACAAGACCATACAGAAACAGGCGTATGGATTTCCACCCAGGGATATTCTATCTCTCCTTCAGGCAGGAACTGGTTGTGGCTGGATCCCCTTTTATTTCCAGGTGAAGAAAAGATATGCTCACAATATATTGCCACGGCCATAAAAAAAGGAGCAAAAAACTTTGTTTTAAACGCCTTCTGGCAATTGTCTCTTTTTAAAAATCCAAAAAAATTAAATCTTTGGGCCGGGCCTTTCTGCAATATCACCAACAGCATGACCGTGAATCTTTTAAAACAACACGGATTTTCCGGCGCCATTGTCAGTCCGGAACTAGACAAAGAGACATTTAGTTCATTGCCCGGCAATTGCGATCTGCCAATCGGAGTTGTTATTTATGGCAACTGGCCTTTGGGCATTTCAAGAATCATTTCAGAGGATCTTAAAACAAACCAGGCTTTTACAAGCCCCATGGGTGAAACAGCCTGGATATCAAAATTCAATAATAATTATCTTGTTTTCCCCAATTGGCGTCTGGATTTAACTTCCAAAAAAGACACGCTTGCAAATGACGGGTTTTCACTCTTTATTAATATCCATGAAAATATACCCCGCTCAATTAAAATGAAAGACCGGCCGGGGTTATGGAACTGGAACCTGAAACTTTTATAATTTTACGCTGCAGTATGGCCCTGTGATTAAAAGGTTGTTTGTTACAGTTGACTGAATCTGCTCCATTTTGCTTCCAAGCAGGATATCCTTAATAATTCCATGTCCATATGCCCCTAAAACGATGAGTGAATCATGGGGCACATCATACAACATGGTATTGAAATCTTTCTTTTCATAAAAATGCCAATGACCCGATAATTGCTTGACAGGTTCTGCAAGACCTTCTTTTTGTATTAAATCTTTATAGTATGCTTTATCCTGTTTCTCCAAAAGTGTATAGATCTTTAGACCAAAGCCTGAGGAAATGGCAATTTTCAATCCTAATTTCAATGCATTCAGTGCATTTTTAGAACCTCCAAAAAAAACAGAGATACTTTTCCAGGGTTTAAAGACTGGACTTGTAATTAAAATCGGAAATGGTGAATGCTTGATCATTCTTCTGACCTTTGGACCAATATGCCCCAGGCCTATTTTTGAAGAAAGGTCGCTGACAGACCTTGGACAGCACAAATAATCAAAATTGGTTGAAATATCCGGCAATGTTGATGCAGTATAGTTTTTTGGCTCATAAAACATGGGTTTTATCTGCATTTCTTTAAACAGATCCTCGGCATGGCCTTTGGCAGTATCCGGAGATGTTAAATATGAATGATCCAGATCAACCTGAACAGCATCATTGGAGAAATACATTAAAAATTTATCGTTCTTAGGAATATATGCGACAGGAAACGCATTGATTATTTTACAAAAATACAATGATTGAAGAAAGGTTTCCCTTCCAAAGGGGGTATTCCTGAAAATATGAAGCAATTTGTAATTCATCTTTCTCTCCTTATAAGATCTCTAATGGTCACTGGTTTGCATAATCAGTTCTCTGCGATACAAGTCCAGTATTCTTGTTTTTGATATCATACCTACAAACCTGTTATTTTCCACAACGGGCATGCTGTCCATATGATTGATATCCATCATATCCAATACTTCCTGTAAATCATTTTCCAAAGATGCCGTCAAAACATTGGTATCCATGATCTGATTTAAAAACACCATGTCATACATCCCTGGATCCAGTGCAAATTTACGAATAGTACTGATTTGAATCACTCCTTTATATTCCTGTGTCCCATCTTCAATCACAGGAAAAAAATTCTGATCTGAGGTTTTTAAAAGCTCAATAAATTTTCTAAACACCATATTTTCAGAGACCTTTACAAATCCTGTCTCAATGAGTTCCCTGATATTTAAATCAGAAAGAATTCTTGCATCAGTACCTGGTCTTAAAAACTGTCCCCGCTCAATGAGTTCTTTAAAATAAAAAGAAGCAGGCTCTATATAGTGACTCATAGTGGATGAGATGGAGGATACAACGATTAAGGGCAGGATGGTCTCATAACCGCCAGTGATTTCAACAATCAAAAAAATACCTGTTAAGGGCGCCTGCATCACACCACTGACAAGTCCTGTCATACCCAGTAGCGCATATGCACCTTCACTTGCACACCCAAAAGACGGCACCAATATGATCAACATTTTATGAAACAAAACTCCGGTAAGGCTTCCGATTACCAGGCAAGGTGCAAATATCCCTCCGGAGCCTCCCCAGCCCAATGTCATTGCCGTTGCAAAAATTTTAGCAAAAACTGCTAAAAAAACAAAAAACATACCCATTGAAAAAGTTCCGGAAATCATTGACTGAATTGAATGATATCCCTCTGCCAGAACCACAGGCATAAACATTCCAATGATTCCAACGGTACTCCCTCCAATGATTGCACGGGCCCAAAAGGGAAGAGAAGATTTTTTTGCAATTTTTCCTGTCTGTCTTAAAACCTTTGTAAATAATACGGAAACCATTGCAGCAACCACAGCAAGGCCAAGGCTTGGTAAAATATCTGCACCCCCTACCTGAAACGGCAAATGGTTAAAAATTACCTGATCCGGGATAATGGCATGACTTACCTGTGCCCCGGCCACAGCGGCAATGGCAATGGGAATGATATTAACAAATTTCCATTCTCCCAGAATCACTTCGATAGCAAAAACCATACCTGCGATTGGGGCATTAAAAATAGATGCAATGGCTCCTGCTGTACCGCATCCCACAAGCGTGATTCGCTGTCGATCGTTTAAACCCAAAAATTTGGCAATATTTGAACCAATAGCAGATCCGCTCATGACCACTGGCGCTTCAGGTCCGGCAGACCCTCCACTTCCAATGGTTAGAAAACTTGAAATTAACCTTGAATAACTGGATCGAAACCTTAGGATACCGCCATATCTTGATACAGAATATATCACTTCCGGGACACCATGCCCTGCCCCTTCCCTGGCAATTTTTTCAAGGTAAAAAGAGGACAGCAATGCTCCGACAGCCGGCAAAATAAATGCCCAGCCATAGTGACGGAATGGATGAAGTATTTCAAGGACGGATTCCAGGGACAGCCGTAATGCCACTGCAGCAAGGCCACTGCATATTCCTGCGATGGAACCGGCAATTATGAGCAGCAATCTGTCATCCAGTTGAAACAGCCTGCGGTATAAATTTTTGTAGAAATGTTTTATCTTAGACATTTAAGTTAGGCTGTTCCATTACCTTAGCTATATAGGGTTTGTTTTCTGAATAATTTCAATTTTTTCAATCAGACCAGCATAATCGGGTCCTGATTTTAGAAATTCTATAAACTTGTGATCCCTGAGACAAAATGACAAGGCAGATAATAAGTGCAAATGCATTTTTAAGTCCGGGCATAATATAAAAAATAATACTGATACGCTTTTATTGTCCAAAGCTTTATAATCAACTGGGTTATCTAAAAAGCACACCGACACCAAAGGATTTTTTAAGTAATTTAATTGTTCCCTGGGATGGGGAATGGCAATACCATTTCCAATACCCGTTGAAAGTGCCTTTTCTCTTTCAATCAGCCGGTCAAGAAGATCAGACTTGAAATCATCCGGAATCATAGATATTTTTTCAATAGAAGATTGTAAAGCACTATTTACATCATGTCCTTGAATATCGAAATAGACTCCTCCGTTCTGGACCGCAACGGACAATGGGATTACGGATAGCCTTTCTTTTTGAGGCATATTTTTTTTGTCGTAAAAATTCAATTTGATATTATGATTGGATGCCCATTTTTTTAATTCTTTTGCATCAAATCTGTAATTTCTGCCTTTTTTAATAACGGGCAGTTTCCCCTGGCGTACCCACCGTTCAATAGTATCCTGAGCAACACCAAGTTGCTTCGACAAATCAAAAACCGAAAGTTCCATTTATTTTTCCTTTAATTATAACAGCCAAAGCAAAATATCTATTTTAATATTTTGGGTTTAAGCACATCAGGTACAATTTGGATACGCCTTCCGACGAAATCTTAAGAAAGATCAGGTCTGGCTGTTCAAGCTTTGCTCCAGAAGAATATCATATTTTCATTTATACATGTATCGTCCGCTATAAACTACTTAATTCATAAACTTTTTTTCAGGCCTGTTATAAAGCAAACTGATATGAATGACAACCTTAAAAATTTATCTGATCTCCCGGGGCAGTGAGTTCAATCGTACAAAGGTAAAAACATCCACTATCTCAATGTAAGATATTTACCTTGACAAAATCTCAATTCGAGATATACAATAAAACATGCATATAATCACACGAAAACGATTATTGGATTTTTCGAAAAAACATTCTGCTTGCAAAAAAGGACTTGAAACTTGGTATAGGATAATCAAGCACAGTAAATTTAATACGTTTACAGAGTTGCGAAAGGTGTTCCCAAGTGCAGATCAAGTTGGAAAATTTACCGTTTTTAATATTGGTGGAAACAAGGCCAGATTAATAGTGGCAGTCCACTACAACACCCAACGTGTTTATATCCGGCATGTTCTGACCCATGCCGAATATGACACAAATAAGTGGAAGGAGTAATACTATGAATACTCAAATTAAAGAAGTTGCCAAAGTCTGGCCAAAGATACAAGATGTATTCACTATCCCCCACAATGACAAAGAATACAAAAAACTAGTTTCATTCCTCGACAGCATCATAGACGAAGTCGGCGAGGATGAAAAACATCCCTTGGCATCATTAATGGAGACATTAGGTAGTTTAGTTGAGATCTACGAATCTCAAAATGTCCCTGAATTCCATGTTGATCCTATTTCTATGTTAAGAATATTAATGAGTGAGCATGGGTTGAAACAATTGGACATGAAGGAAATAGGAAGCCAAGGAGTTGTCTCAGAAGTTCTATCGGGAAAACGATCCCTTAATTCTCGGCAGATTAAAGCGTTAAGTGAAAAGTTTGGAGTTTCACCCGCAGTATTTATTTGAAAAGGAAAAACATTTTTAATCCAAACAAATTTACCGATCCTGCATAGCATCATTCAGCTCAGTTCCTGCCAAGCCGGCATTCAATTATATGTGCCAAAACCAGCATTGTAAGGCATTTTTCCCATATTAAACCCTTTCAAGGTACCAATATAAAAAATTGACGGTGGGATTAAAGCTATTGGGTTTGCTGTTCATGATTCAAAAGATCTCCCCCAGGCTATCTGTCATCTACATCTTTATTTAAAAAATGTCAGCAGGGCATGAAGGTTGGTAAGCGGGTGCGGAGGACAACCGGGCACAAAAAGATCCACAGGCAAAATAGTATCCAGGCCTTCTGTAATTTCAGGACTTCCCAAAAAAGGGCCGCCCGTTATTGTGCAGCTTCCCACTGCAATGACAACTTTTGGATCAGGAATCGCATCATATGTCGTTAATAACGCTGTTTTCATATTTCTGGATACAGGTCCTGTTACAACAATGCCATCTGAATGGCGGGGGGATGCCACAAAATTTATACCAAACCGTGCCAGATCAAAAAACGGGGTTGCCAATACATTTAGATCTGCTTCACAGGCATTACAACCCGCTGCTGATACCTGCCTGAGCTGTAAAGACCGGCCAAATAATTTTTTAAAATGCTGTTTTGAGTGTTCGGCAAGGGCTGGAAGATCACCATTAGTCAACAAATCTTCTTTTTTGGAAGTAGCGATTTCAAAATCCCCCGTGAACTGAACAAATGCTCCATTTGAAATGCGTTCACAGGTGCCGCAGAATACACATCGCCCCATATCAATTTTTTTTAAAGCAATATCAATGGCATCTTGCGGGCAGGCATCTGCACACATTTCTACCATCTCCTGGGAAACATCTTTCTGTATGATCGGTCTTCCCCGATAACGTGGAAATACGGCTGGTTTTTCTTTAGGATAGCTACATGTTCTATAACCCTGTTCAAATCTATTTTTAAGTGTATTGAGCATTTAAGACTCTCTTTTTCTTTTTTTAATTTCACTTAAGGTTAAAAAAAATATTGTTTTGCATAGTTTCATATCAAAGATCAAATCCACAATAAGAAAGATTGAAGCTTTTATTATTTAAAGGAAAATCCGATATCCCGGTGTCCCGCAAAGACATTGATAGACCGTTCCAATTGTGAAAAGATGGATCCTTGACCTTGTACCGAAGTATTTTTCCATTTTTATCTGTCAGAACAGCATGGGATACTTCTCCCCGCCACGCCTCATTTAAGGTTACCACAAAAGAATCAGCAGGCAAATTATAATTAATATCATTCACACAATTTGTTTCAACGGGTATTCCAATCAAAGATTCTATAATACTCAGTGATTGCAAGACTTCATCGTATCTCATTCTTGCCCGGGCGTAAACATCACCGGACGGCTTTTTATTTTCTGGAATATCGATTTGATCATAGTGCTCCGTTGGAAAACAGCGCCTGACATCATAGGGGATACCACATGCCCGGCCCGCCGGGCCGACAAGACCTAAATGGTCTGCATCTATATGACTTACATTGCCGCAGTCTTCAAAACGAGCCCGCACCGTGGATGCGGAAAAAAGAAGGTCAAGAACATGTTCCACCTGGAGTCTTAATTCTTTGATCCGTTCATCAAGAATTTTTCGAACATCATCGGACAGGGAGAAACGAACGCCTCCGGGGCGGACCAATCCTTTCCCGAACCGGTTGCCGCATAGCAAAAGAGACAGATTTAAAAAATCTCCACGCAGCCGTCCAAAATAATTGGCCGGTGGTAAAAATGCCACATCACCGCTTAACGCACCAAGATCACCTATATGATTGGCAAGCCGTTCCAATTCTAGTGCAATGGTTCGAATGATCCTGGCACCTTTATCGGGTTTAACCTGTGTCAGGGACTCAACTGCCTGTGCCATACAAAGGCTGTGACCAATTGTTGTATCTCCGGCAATATTTTCAGTAAGGATGGGCAGCCTTTTTGCATGAACATTATAGAGCAGGTTCTCCACTGCCCTGTGCTGATACCCCAGTTGAATTTCCAGATTAAGTACGCGTTCACCAATGCAGTTAAACCTGAAATGGCCGGGTTCTATTACGCCTGCATGAACCGGCCCTACTGCGACCTCATGGATTTCATCACCCTCAACCTGGTAATACGGATAATTGCCCGGGATATCTTGTTCATAATCATTATCAAAAACATCCGGCATATTTCGATAGTTGGGATGATACCTGACCATTTTCAGCCAGGGGTGGCCCTCAGGTCGTATACCGAATTGTTCGGCAATTTCCCTTTCAAACATATGAAACGGCTCGCAGGTTTGAGTAAAGGAAGGATAGCTTTCCTTTGCATCACAACCTGCAACTAAAAGCTTGTCAGTTCTCAAAACAGCCAGCAATTTCATGGATGCATCATCCTGATAGCCGAAATACTGAACAACCTTCCCGCCTTCTTTTACAATTGCCAGGGCCGTTTCATGAAATTCATCAAAAGGAAGATGAGGGATCTGTTCTCTTGCTAATTTTTCACCATTTGATATTTCTAAAAAACCCGTTGTCATTTAAATCCTCCGCCAATGGCAGTCACTGCATCAATTATAGTTTGATATAATGTATCCGGCATGTAGAAACATAATATCAGAGATGTTAATAACAATATATATTGAGGCCAGACCATACTGGCCTTTTCTTTTAAGCCGATTATTTTATTGGAATCTGAATCATCAAAGGAAATCTTCATTACCTGGTTGGCAAACCCGGCAAAAATGACACAAAGACTCAAGATAAAAATACCTGCTGCGATATAATGACCGGTTTTGAATGCACCGACAATAATAAACAATTCTCCAATAAAAATACCAAAGGGAGGAAATCCTGAAATACCGGCAAAGCCACTAAAAAAGGCCACAAATGTTTTAGGCATCCGCGTTACCATATCCCCCGTGTTTTTAATGAATCGATCCCCATATCCCAATAAGATATTTCCGGATGATAAAAACAAAGAAGACTTGATCAGGCTATGGTGAATCATGCAGATCACAGCGCCATATGCTGCAATACCACCGATACCGGTTCCAACGGCTATGATGCCCATGTTCTCTATACTTGAATATGCGAGCATTCTTTTGTATTCGTTTTGTTTAAGAATAAATGTTGCTGCTGCCAGAATTGACATCAAACCAAAAACAATCAGAATCGTACCTGAAAAATCATTTAATCCTGCTGCATGCATAATTTTATTTGTCTTGAAAATCCCCAGATATGCACAATTTAAAAGCACGCCGGATAATAGTGCTGAAGCCGGACTGGGTGCTTCGCTATGGGCGTCGGGAAGCCAGGTGTGCATGGGTGCAAGACCCATTTTTGTCCCATATCCAACCAGTATGAATACAAACCCTGCTTTCAGCCACATGGGATCCAGTGTTTTGGCAACTATCACAAGTGCTGAAAAAGAGAGCGGCGCATCAACATTACCAATATCCATGGAAAGTGTAATAAGGACTGATCCCAATAAAGCCATGGCAATGCCGACTGAACAAATGAGTACATATTTCCAGGTGGCTTCAAGGGATGCCGCCGATCTATGGGTATAGATTAAAGGAGCGCTGGCAAGGGTTGTTGCTTCAATGGCAATCCACATTACCATAATATGGTCTGATAGGGTTACCATTGTCATGGTTGATAAAAACAGGATCATGGATCCTGTAAAAATATTTTCATGCTGGATTTCACTTTCTTTCAGATAGGCAACAGTATAAATAGAAATCAAAAAAAACAGCAGGGAAATAACCAGAAGCGACAGCAGGCCTTCCGGGGTAACAGCAAAATAACTTTTAAAAATTGCTTCAGGTCTATTTTTCCAAAGAAGCAGCGAAAGAAGAAGATGAATCGCTCCTATCCCTACTAAAAGCCTTCGGCTGATTTCCTTTGGAAGGAAAAATGCAATAATACCGATTATAAAAGGAGCCAGAAAAACAATTTCTACCATTTATAACACCTATTCTTTTAAAGTTCTTAAGTTAGCCGTATCAACATCATCAAAGGTTCGTTTGATATTTTGAAGGATAATGGCCATAATCATAACACCGGCAAGCACATCAAGTAGAATTCCAAATTCAACAATATGACGGGCACGAACTGAAATTGTTGTTCCAATAAGATAAATACCATTTTCCATCATGATATAACCCAATACCATGGCAATGGCATTTCTCCTGGCTATTAACAAAAACATTCCTGTAGCAAGAAGCGCTATGGCAGTGGGAAATAAAAGGGTATAGTTACTGATGAACGGAATATTCAATTGGCGACTGATATAGGTGGCTGCAACGATTAATCCAAGACCGCATAGCATGGAGGCATGAAACCCTATAATGGGTTCTACCTCTCTTTTTATGGCCACCTTTTTTATGGCCACATAAATGCTCATTGGAATAATAATTCCTCTGATTAATAATGTTGCAACGGTGAAAACTACTCCACCGGCAGTCATGTCATGGCCAATAAAAAAAGGAACCATAGACACGATAATTCCCTGGAAAGCAATTACCTTTATCAGCCCGGGCAGCCTGCTTGAGCCAAAGGAAAATAAAACAGAGAGCAATACAAGTGACAAAATAGTATCTACCGGATGTAGTATCATTTGATAAACTCCAAAGTAATGATGGTTGCAAAAAAGGCCAATGCAAAGGATGTCAGGACAAACTGCGGGACTTTATCCATTCTATACCGGGCAATAACAGATTCAGTCACGCCAACAGCTATATATACAATGAAAAGTCCTGCTATGTACAAGCCAAAATTAAATCCCCAAAATCCCAAATCAAAAGGTAAAAGCAGCCTTGAAACTATTGTTGAATAAAAAAAGAGTTTGCAGAAAGAACCCAGTTCAATGAGTCCGAAATCAGGTCCGCTGTGATCTAAAACCATGACCTCATGGATCATTGTAAGTTCCAGATGTGTAGCAGGGTCATCAACTGGAACCCTTGAATTTTCCGTCAATAGAATAATAAAAAAAGAAATCACAATAAATAGTAAGGGTGCACCGGCCATGTTCCAAAGCCCAATGGTATTGCCTTCAGTAAAATAAGCAGATAGCTGAAGCTCACCTGTCAATCGATAAAAAAAGATTAAAATCATAAAAGTTGTGGCTTCACAGATAATCGGGAAATAGGCCTCTCTTGCAGCTCCCATCCCCTCAAAGGGAGAAGCTGTATCCATGGCGGCGGCAATTGTAAAAAACCGGCCAAGGCCCATTATATATAAAACAAATATAATATCCCCATTAAAGGAAAAAATCGGCTGATATCCGGCAATGGGAAGAAACATGAGCACAGTAAAGGCAGAAGCCAGTGAAATGATCGGCCCGAGTTTAAACACCATTGTCGTGCTGGTACTATAAACAGATCCTTTTTTAAAAAGCTTGATTAAAGTATAATAATTAATCAGCAAAGGCGGTCCTTTTTTCCCTCCAAAAAAAGCCTTTACTTTAAGTATAACCCCTGAAAAGAAAGGTGCCGCCAAAATTGCAAGAAGCCAAAGAATAATGGATTCAATCATAAAATTTTCCCATTTATTTAGGATCGAAAATTATATAAATTAAACCGAAAATTGCGTTCAGGTAATTTCATTTTCGATCCTTAATTTTATATAAAAAACAACAACAATATTATAGCCAGTAGAATATAACCAATATAAAGATGAATATCACCATGTTGAATCCATCTCAATTTATCAAACAAAAACAGCACGGGATTTACAACAGCCTTTTTCATATGAAGTTCTGCAAGATCATTCACATGACTTTTGTAATAGGTATTTAAAGGAAATCTACCTGCAATTTTCGGGTGATCTTCTTCCAATGGTGCTGCAGGTCGAAAAAAATCAAGGATAAACGATGCATATGAAGACCCTGTGTACTGCATCTTAACCGTTGGCTGGGTAAAGCCACAGCCCCATGTTCCTGATTTTGTAATCTTTTTCCCTTTGTATAAAAAGGAACGAATTGCAATCACCAATAATAAAACAATAATAAAAACAGCTGCTGCAAGTGAAATATTCCCAGTCATCTGTTCAAAGGGTTCAAGCGGAACCCGACCGTAACCCAGACCCAAAGCGGATACAGCTTTAATGGGCATCCAGATAATAATCTTTGGAAACAATCCTATCAAGACACAGGCAAAGGCAAGAATCGACATGGATAAAATCATGGTCGGCCCTTTTTCGTCGACATTAAAAGCGGCTTTTGTCCTTGGTTCACCTTGAAAGGCAATACCAATTACTTTTGTAAAGCAGGCCAATGCCAGGCCGCCGATAATGGCAAGGCTGACAATGCCTAAGATACTCATGACAAAAACCCAATTTTCAAGGGCAACACCTTTAAATCCGCCGATATATATAAAAAATTCCCCTACGAATCCATTAAAGGGAGGAATTCCACAGATGGCAAGAGAGCCAATGATAACAGCCGCTCCCGTAATTTTCATATTTTTCAATAACCCACCCAGGGCATCAATGGAACGGGTCCCTGTTTTATGAAGAACCATTCCCGCACCCATAAATAAAAGGGTCTTAAAAATAGAATGATTGAGAATGTGAAGAAATCCTCCTGTAAATCCAAGAACGGCCATCAAAGGATTCCCTGAAGAAACACCAATCATTCCAATCCCTAATCCGATTAAAATAATGCCTATATTTTCAACACTGGAATAGGCGAGTAGCCGTTTGAGATCTTGTTGACCCAGGGCATAGACAATCCCTAATATACCTGAAATCACTCCTGCAATAAGGACAATATTGCCAAAAAGAGGTGTATGTAAATTCAAAAGCGCATACATCCTTAAAATACCGTAAATACCGGTTTTAATCATGACTCCGGACATGACAGCGGAAATATGGCTCGGGGCTGCTGGATGGGCATGGGGTAACCAGACATGGAAGGGGAATATTCCTGCTTTTGAGCCAAACCCGATAAACGAAAAAATAAATACCAAAATTTTTGCGGTTTCGGGAAGAGAACCCATACCTTCAAATCCAAAACTGCCAGTATTGCCATAAACAATTGCAAATGCAGCAAATATGAACATGGCGCCGACATGGGAGAAAACAAAATAAAGATATCCGGCCTTTCGGCTTTCGGGTTCGTGGTGTTTGTAAATAACCAGGAAAAAAGATGACAGAGACATGATTTCCCAGGACAGCATAAAGGTTATTATATTTGCTGCCGTTACAACCATTGCCATGGAGGCAATCAAAATACTGAAGAAAAAATAGTTAACGGCTGTTCTCACAGCATTTTTTGAATTATCCATGTAATGGAAGCTGTAAATGGCGGCAAGAAGTGAGACCGTAAAAATAGCCACAAGGAAAAATCCGGAAAGTCCATCAATTTGAAACGCCAGGGAAAAGATATTCAGATAATTAAAGGAATGTGCAATACTTCCTGACTGCATGAGATTTGTCACAGCATCGAGTAACCCCCAGAAGCAGCCGATGCTTAATAGAAAAACGGTAATAATTCTCGATAATTTAGCCTGCCGTACTAAAAAAAGGGAAAATAAGCCTCCTAATAGTATTAGCAGTATTGATACAAAAAATTGACCCATAAATTCCCCAATCTATTTTATTCTTTTGTCTGACAATTTTAAGGATAGTGCAGGTTGTATATGGAATGAATTTTCATAAATGAATTGTGAAGACAATTCATCTTGCCGTATTCAAGCCTTTTTATCCCATCATTATAATTATTTTTAGTACAATCTTTAAACATAATTTCAGCAGTATTTAAGCCTCTTTTAAGCCTCTATTTTTTTAATAAAACAGTTTTTATTAAAGTAGAACCTGGCTTTTGTCAAGAGATAAGACACAAAACATAGAATACATTCCATGTAATTTTATAAATAATTATCGGATTAGACGACTCTCAATAGTCTTTTTTGTTGATATTTGGAAGGCGGCAAAAATTAATGCCGGGAAACGATGGGCCGGTCTTCGGCATCAATATCAATGCCGATGGTATCACCGGTTTTAAACCCCAGACGTAAAAATTCCTTGACCACTTGGTCATGGCGGGCAACATTCCAATAGGCTGACCAGAGGGGATTTCGTACTGTGTCAATACCATAAGCATCATGGCTGCACAAATTGATTCTAAATTTGTGCTTTGCAATCAAGGTGTCAGCTTCGGCCAGAAAAATATCGATTTTATAAAGGTTATTGTGCAGGGTTTTTGACAGGCTTTTCTGAAGCTCTGGCCAATCTTCCAGGTAGTTATTGGTGATCTGATAGAGTTCGCTTGAGTCCTGTATGGAAAATCCCAGAATGGCAAATCGCTGGTGCCTCAGAGCAAAAGACTCCAGTTCTTTTTCATATGCCTTTATGCTGGATATGATTTCACTTATATCCGGCTTTGATACCCTGCTGTTCTGGACAAGATCCTCGCATTGGCTTATGATATTAATATAAAAGGCTTTATTGTCCATTACATAAACCGGTCTTTCCCTGTAATTTCTCCGCTTTCGCATGCGCCTTATGCCATCTAACTTAATAGTACGCTCACTTTCTTTTTCTTCCAAGGTGTCAATATTTGAAATATCCTTGGCCTGCACAACATAAATTTCTCCATCTGTTGAGATAATATACTCAATCTCGCATCTGAACTCCAAAGCCGCCTGTATATCCTCTGAAAGTTTGAACAGCCTCTGGTCATGGGGTACTTTGGTAATATAGGGTTCGCTCTGGACCTTAGGCGTGCGATTCCTGCAATAACCAAATTCCCAGTTATTAAAGATCATTTTTGCCATGACGCTGGAGCCGTTGACAAAAGGCATGGCAATAACGCCCATTTCACTTATATCAATTTGGGGCGCATGATTGAACTTCTGCTGCCGTCGAATGGATAGTTGTTTGGATGTTTCAGCTATTTTAATCATACGGTTGCGTGCATATTTTATTCCGCCAATATCCGCATATGTTTCAATGGAATCAAAGGTACCGCCGTTATACTCTGATTCCATGGGATGTGCACTTCTTGCGATGACTTTATAACTTTCACGATGTTTGTCTAAAAACAGATTAAGCTGATTGAAATCTTCATTGTTGAACTTTTCAGCTGATACATAAATAAAATCCGGGACCTTAAATCCATTTTTTAGAAGTTTTTCAAGCAGCCTTGCTTTTTCAGGTATTTTGTTTTCCATGTTAAACCTTGACTTTTACAGCAGGTTTCAATATTTCATATAAAAACCGACGTATCATTCGGTTGGCAGCTAACTATTTTCTTTTTAGGTAACATATGTCAAAACAGAATGCAATACTTACCCCGGCCGATAGGCTGTCTTCACCAAATGGGTTTACGAAAATCCAATCGTACAAAAAATCCAATATATCTAAAAAAATCAGCCGCGAATTACCTTCAAAAGTCCTTTTGGTGGATGATGAGAAAGAGTTTGTGCAGACCCTGTCGGAGCGTTTGCAGATGAGGGATATGGTGACTGCAGTTACCTATGATGGAAAAGCAGCATTGGAGATGGTTTGTAAAGATGCACCCGAGGTGATGATCATTGATCTGAAAATGCCAGGAATTGACGGCATGGAAACTCTAAAACGTGTGAAAAAGGTTAAACCTGAAATCGAAGTGATTGTGCTAACCGGTCATGGATCAGAACAGGACAAAAAAAGGTGCATGGAACTAGGGGCTTTTGCATATATGCAAAAACCAGTTGATATTGATTTACTAAGTGAGTCCCTGAAAAAAGCATATAAGAAAATCAAGACCATTGAATAAAAGACCGCATGGTGCTAAATGCAATCATAAAAAATTATGAGACGATTAAAAAAATTCAAACCTGCATTCTGGGACCACCAGGACTTTACCGAGAGCAATCCGAAAACCAGTTTTAATTTTCGACGGAAGTGGAAGCTGATTGTTCTTTTTACATCCTTTATGGCACTTTTGCCTCTTTTTGTAATGACTCTTGTGGACTTTAGCCTCACCCGCAGAATCATCGAGGATGAGGTGAAAAGCAGCATGTCAAAAATCTTGCAAGCTGCTGTGGGTTCAATTTCTTCTTCCACAGACCTTAAAAAATCAGCCCTTGATTACATCAACGGCTCTGATCAGGGAGAAGACAATGACATATTTATTGTCAATGAAAAAGGGACCTTGCTAACCGACTCCTTTTATTACGGCAGTTCAGGCACACCAAATGCAATTAATACCAAAGCATTCAAAGAGATGAACGGAATCAAAAAAGATATAGCTTTAAATGGAAAGCCGGTCATCTCAGGATATGCCAGGATAAAGGATTCTCAATTAATATTGGTGTTGACCAAATGTGAAGAAAAAATTACCGATCTTTGGCTTAAACCCAGGTTCAAGTTAGTCGGATATCTGGCTGTAAGCATTGTGTTAATTTTATTGTCCATCATGGGTACTGCAACCTATCTTGTGAGGCGGATTCATTCAGCAGATCGTAAAAGGAGTGAAGCCCTTCACCATGCAGAATATGCTAAAAAACTTGCATCCATAGGCCGTCTGGCATCCGGGGTTGCCCATGAGATAAATAACCCCCTGGCTATTATCAACCAGAAAACAGGTTTAATGATGGATCTTTTGACAATGAAAAAAGATTATTCTTCAGATGAGCGCCTGGTTCTTCTTGCAAACGATGTTCTAGATACTGTCAAACGGTGCAGTACCATCACCCGGCGGCTTCTGGATTTTGCCCGGCATATGGAACCCAGCATAGAGTCGGTTGATATAGGTGAAGTCATAGGCCAGGTGCTTGCCTTTCTTGAAAAAGAGGCTGAGCATCGACGTATCACCATATCTGTTGACAACAAGGAAGCCATTCCTAATTTTGAATGTGATAAAGGAAGTCTGCAACAGATTTTTTTAAACCTGTTCGAAAATGCCTTTGCTGCAATGGAAGATGGTGGACAATTGACGATTTCCATCAAATTTAAAACAAAAGATGAAGTGGCAATAATAGTTTCAGATAATGGAAGCGGTATTGCTGCTGAAGATATTGATAAAATATTTGAGCCTTTTTTCTCATCAAAAAACCATCATTGGGGTTCCGGGCTTGGATTGTCTATTACTTATGGCCTGGTAAAAGAGATCAATGGTGATATAAGGGTAAAAAGTCGGGTGGGTAAAGGCACCCGTTTCACGGTGACACTGCCATTAAAGAAGGTTGAGGTCGCAAATGGTAAAAGATGATAAGATGTCGGAACTAGGAGGGATAAAATTTTTCGGTCAGATGACTGCCTCTGCAACCCATGAGATTAAAAATACCCTGGCCATTATCAATGAGAGTGCCGGGTTACTGCATGATCTGTCCATGATGGCCCAAAAAGGTCATCCCCTTTCCCTTGGCCGCATCAATGATATTTCGCAAAGGGTTACAAGACAGGTTGCAAAGACTGATCTGGTTATACAAAGATTGAACCGTTTTTCCCACAGCGTTGATCAGGCAAAAGCAATCGTCGATCTTGAAAAAACTTTGATGTTTGTTCTAGATCTGGTATCCAGGCTTGTTCAGATGAAAGAGGTAACGATTGAGGTCATAGCTCCCCTGTCACCCCTACGGGTTGACACAAACCTGTTTTATCTGGAAAATATGATCTGGAGAGCCATTGAAACCGCCTGTCATGCTGCAGAAGGTGAAAAAAAGATAATAATTTCATTTGGACCGGATACTGAAACACCCTTGGTCCGGTTTTTGATGGACGCGGCTAAACAAGAGTTAATGGATGATCTGTTTGGCTCAAAAGAAGACCAAGCCCTGGCGGCATATCTGGATATATCCATTGAAAAAAATATAGATAATAAAGGTTTTGGCCTTTTGTGGCCAAAACGCATTTAACCTTTTACACCAATTTAATTTGGATAAAGCTTCACGTTATAAGGAGAAAAACAATGTCGGAAAAAGTATTGCTTGTGGATGATGAAAAAGAATTTCTGGAGATCATGTCCGAACGGATGAAAGCCCGGGGTATGGAGGTAACCACTGCTGAATCTGCTGATCAGGCCCTGTCCATTATCGGAAAAAAGTCATTTGATGCGATTGTCATGGATTTTCAGATGCCGGGAATGGATGGTATGGAAGCTTTGAAGAGTATTAAAGATAAAAAGCCCGAACTACAGATCATTTTGCTGACGGGGTACGCCACCGTTGAAAAGACAGTGGAAGCAATGAAAGTTGGCGCAACTGATTTCCTTGAAAAACCGGCAGACATAGAGGCCCTTGCAGAAAAAATCAAAAAGGCAAAAACTGAAAAAATGCTCATTGTTGAAAAACAAACAGAAGAAAAGATCAAAGAGATTCTTCAGAGCCGAGGCGTATAAGTCATACTCCGCAGGGAGGAACAACCGCAGTCAACGCAGCAGGTGGTACCTTGATGGTGGATCAGGGTATGTATGCCGGAATATTTCAAGCATACTAATAAATCCAACCTTTATCCGGTAAAAAACAGCCATTATCCCATTTATTAAACGCTGAACTAAAATGGGATAATGGCAAAATTTTTAATAAACACCCTTGTCTCTTATTAATTTTTTACCAGCTTTATTACCCATTTTCAAAGACTCTTCTTGACAAAAACCAATTGCCTGTCTTATTTAGAACCAATTTATAAAATAATGGGACAATATATCCCTTGGAAAACTTATATTAACTTTAGGAGAATAATTTTAACATGAGTACTCAAACAACGATTTCAACCGGCTTTAATGTTGACTGGAAGCGGATATTATTTTTATCAATTGGTCTTATACTTTTTATTGTTGTTAATTTTTCCCCGCCTTGGCCTGATGCCATCGATCCCACGGGAAAACACTTTGTGTTGAGCCAGCAGGCAAAAGGAGCTCTGGCTGTATTTCTCTTAGGCGGCACCTGGTGGGTCTTTGAGGTAGTTCCCATTGGTGTAACCAGCCTCTTTATGGGAATTTTGCAGGCAGTCTTTCTTATCCGGCCTGCAAAAACTGCCTTCCAGCAGATGTTTGATCCTTCGGTTGTCTTTATTTTTGCATCCCTGGTGATTGGAATTGTATTTACCAAAACAGGTTTGACTCGTCGCCTTGCGTACAAGATGCTTGCCATTGTAGGTGAAAAAACCAGCATGATATACCTTGGCTGTTTTGTAGTCACCGCAGCCTTGACCCATATCATGGCCCATACAGCAGTTGCCGCAACCATGTTTCCACTTCTCCTCACCGTCTATGGACTCTATACTGATGACTTTGAGACACCCACCAGATTCGGTAAGGGACTGTTCATTGGAATGGCCTATGTTGCTGGTGCCGGCAGTATCGTTACCCTGCTGGGTGCAGCCAGAGGTGCCGTGGCATTGGGTTTTTATAAAGAGCTTGTCGGCACTGACATCACTTTTTTTCAATTGGCCTTCTACATGTTCCCCATTGGATGGATCATGACCTTTGCTTTATGGGTATTTTTTATGTTTTTTTTCAAACCAGAACAAAAAACGATTCCGGGCTTAAGGGAAAAAGCAAAAAAACTCAGTAAAGCCATGGGATCAATTACTAAAAATGAAATTATTGCCGCTTCAATTATTTTCGTATGTATATTCCTGATGTCTATCAGGCCTTATGTTGCCATATTAAAACCAATTGACAAGTCAGCCATTATCCTGACGTCTACTGTATTATTTTTTGTAATCAGAATTCTTGACATTAAAGACCTTGAATCTATTCCATGGAACATTATCTTATTATTTGGCGGTGCCATGAGTATTGGTTTCTGCCTTTGGGAAACGGGAGCTGCAGAATGGATTGCCATCAACTGGCTGAGCATGTTCAAAGATTCCAACTGGTTTGTCTTTGTAATGAGCATGTCATTTCTTGTTATGATGCTTACCAATTTTATTATGAATGTTGCAGCCATTGCCATCGTCCTGCCTGTTGCTCTGGTTATTGGGCCTTATCTCGGAGTAGGACCTGATGTGATCACATTTTCAGCTCTTGTCGTCGCAGGTATGCCCTTCTTGCTTCTGGTTGGTGCGGCACCTAATGCGATTGCCTATGATTCCAAACAATTCACCACGGGTGAATTCTTTGGATATGGTATCCCGGCAAGCATTATGTTGATGATAGTGACGGGTATTGCCGTTTACGTTATATGGCCTCTCATGGGTATGAAGATTATGCTGTAAATATAAATAAGGGAGAAGAAAAAATGAAAATACAAAAAGTTAAAGAGTTAATGATTCCCTTATCTGAATATGCCACGGTAAATGAGGATGACACTCTGGAAAAAGCCGTTAAAACGCTTTGTGATTCGCAAAAAGCGCTATCTATTGATGCCTATAAACACAGGGCAACCCTTGTGTATGACAAAACCGGGGATATTACGGGGAAAGTCAGCTTATTTGATGTTTTAAGGGCGCTTGAGCCCAAGTACAGCCAGTTTGGGAACTCGGATCATCTTTCCAAGATGGGATTATCACGATTTGGGCTGAGTAATGATTTTCTTCATTCTTTAGTTGAAAATTACAATCTCTGGGATGAAAGCTGTGAATCCCTTGTAGAAAAAGCAAAAAAAAGACCGGTAAAAGAGATCATGTATTCCCCCCAGGAAGGCGAATATGTCGACGAAGATCTTAGCATTCCAGAGGCGATCCATCATTTTATCCTGGGTAACCACCAGTCACTTCTTGTGCTTAGACAAAAAAAGGTTGTCGGGATATTAAGGCTTACAGACGTTTTTAAACTGATTTGTGATCTAATGATAAAAGAATAGTCAGAATTTATTCAGCAGGGCATAAAGAGGATCTAACTTCATGCCCTGCTGATCCTGACCCATCCCATAAAAGCGATCTCGCATATCCGGTACAGTGATATAAGTTCATTCCTGTCAAGAGTGCTAAACATGTACTGGGCAGGGAACCGGTCATGTGTACCGAATATGCAGTTAATCTCTCCCACAATTTGTTCTATTGTAAGTTTCAGAACGGATTACAAATTCAATATGAGCTAAATAAAAAAACCTGAAATATATTTTAAGGCGATAAACATGATACAACAGGCTAAAATTCCTTTAATATATACTGCCCGGACAAATTTTTGAACCCTTGCTCCCAGGTACATACCCAAAAATCCGCCTGAACCGAACAGGGCACCCAGCATCCAGTCAGGCGACACAGCCATTTGTGGATAAATACCTGCCAAAAATTGATAGAAAATCACACCGGAAACCGATGTAACAAATGTACCTAAAAGAGCTGCTCCCGCAATCACATATACGGGCAGCCCTATGATTGTTACAAGTATGGGTGCAATGATTGATCCGCCCCCGATGCCATATATTCCGCCAATAATCCCGACAAAAAAACAAAGAATATAAATGAATATCGGGGCGTAAGTATATACTTTCCCCCCAAATGTAAAAGAAACCTTTTTAAATGAGGCCTCCATGACATCAAGATCATGAAAATCATTCAACTTGATATGATAGTTTTTTCCCTTTGTCTTGTCATTAAGGATTATATCTTTTAAAAGTTTCCATCCGATATATAGCAGAACAAGCCCTGCAAAAAACTTAAAATTCCTTGGATCAGGCAAATACTCGATTCGCACCCATGCGCCAATAAAAACCCCGGGCAGAGTACCGATAATGATAGCCTTGGCCAAAGGCCAAAGCATCCTTTTTTCCTTGATATACCGATATACCCCGCTTGGAATGGCAACGATGTTGAAAACATGATTGGTGGCGGAAACAGAAGGAGACGTATATCCAAGAAAGCTCATTTGGAACGGCAATAATAAAAAAGCTCCGGAAACACCGCCCATTGAAGTAAAAAATGAAACAACAAGAGCTGTGCAAAAAATGATATAAGGGTTGGCATGGATTTCTGCAATTGGGAAATACATTCTGTCTCCTGTTTTTACAAATAGTCTTCAAACATAGCCTGATAAATACCATTTTACGAGATATTGTAATTTTATCTGAAAGTAATTATTCAGCCGTTAAAAAAAATATTACCAAAGCCCTGTCTGATGGATATTTGCAGGAGGTTAAGCGTTTAGCATCGAACAAAAATATCCATCAGACAAGGCGGGTTCAATCGTAATAGCTGAATAATTACATTTGAAAGATAATAAGGCCGGTGACAAAATCCAACCGGCCTTATTAATTTATCCTTTTAAACTATAAGGAGAATAATTAAACAACACCCTGATCCATCATTGAATCCGCCACTTTAACAAATCCTGCTATATTGGCACCATTAACATAGTTGCCGGGGGTTCCGTATTCTTCTGAAGCAGAAAGACATGCACCATGAATACTTTGCATGATACCCTTGAGTTTGGCTTCCACCTCTTCACGGGACCATTTGATTCTCATTGAGTTCTGGGACATTTCAAGTCCGGAAACTGCAACGCCGCCTGCATTGGCTGCCTTGCCAGGGGCATAAAGAATTTTATTGTCAAGAAATATATCAACACCTTCCGGCATGGTGGGCATGTTTGCTCCTTCACTAACTAGATAAACGCCTTTATTTACCAGGTTCTGGGAATCTTTGGGATTGATTTCATTCTGGGTCGCGCTGGGAAAAGCGCAGTCTGCTTTATGATTCCAGATCGGATTGTGATCCACTCCCGCATCATGAGCCGTATAGACTGCTTCAGGATATTTTTCAATATATTCTTTGATCCTGCCACGTTTTACATTTTTCAGATACATGACATGCTGGAGTTTTGCTTGATCTATCCCTTTTTCATCATAAATATATCCGGAAGAATCAGAGAGTGTAATAACCTTTGCTCCCAGCTGGTTTAATTTTTCTGTGGTATACTGTGCAACATTGCCGGAGCCAGAAACCAGACAGACTTTATCTTTAAGGCTTTCGTTCCTTGTAGCCAGCATTTCCTCGGCAAAAAAGACTGACCCGTATCCGGTTGCTTCCGGTCTTATCAGACTACCACCCCAGTTCAGGGCTTTACCGGTCAGAATGCCTGAAAATTCATTTTTTAATTTTTTATACATACCAAAAAGGTATCCGATTTCTCTTCCGCCCACACCTATGTCCCCTGCAGGAACGTCCGTGTTAGGGCCTATATGACGATAAAGTTCGGACATGAAGCTCTGGCAGAATTTCATAACTTCATTATCTGATTTACCCTTGGGATCAAAGTCAGACCCGCCTTTTCCACCACCTATAGGCAGAGTGGTCAATGCGTTTTTAAATACCTGTTCAAAGGCAAGAAATTTCAAGATGGAAAGATTGACGGAAGGATGAAAACGAAGTCCTCCCTTGTAAGGTCCAATTGCACTGTTCATCTCAATTCTAAAACCTCTATTTACTTGAACAATACCCTGGTCATCCACCCACGGAACCCTGAACTGAATCACGCGTTCAGGTTCTACGATTCTTTCCATGATTCTGGCATGCCGGTATTCTGAATTCCTGTCTAAAACCGGTTTGACTGATTCAGCAACTTCTGTTACTGCCTGATGAAATTCTTTCTCAAACGGATCTCTTGCATTGACTATATCCATTATTGTATCCATTTTTACCCTATCGCCTCCTGTTTCAAATAAATCTTGGATTATCATAATCCGTATAAACGCCATTGTTTATATTTCAGAGCAAACGCCATTGTTCATCCTGAAATCAAAAATTAAATAATTTCATGATTTAATAAGTGTTATCATAAAACTATTTTATCTTGATGCTGCTAAATATACCTTGCACAATCCATCGTCAATAATAATTTGCTTTTTTAACATGATTTTTAATATCCAATTACTTTTAACACCCTGATTTTATACTAAGCCTTTTCTCCGGAAGGTTTGATTCAACTGCTACCCGATTATTGCGTGGATCTTTCACAAGGCTGCCACAAAAAATTTAGTAATTGTTCAGCCAGTTAAAAGAGGTTATCTAAAAAGCACTGTCTGATGGATATTTGCAGGAGATTAAGCGAATAGCCTCGCCACAAAATATCCATCAGACAGGGCGACGTCAAGCATAAGAACTGAATAGTTACAAAATTTATAGAGTGCAGCAAAGATCACCCGATGTTTTGGATGACGATTGAAGTTTATTATGGTCTCCCCATATTATTGACTATCATTAACTGATTTAGTAAGTTGTTTTCCAGGCTTTCATCAATGTTACAGGAGATATGTTTTGAAGATCATTATAGTTGGGGCCGGAGAAGTGGGTTATAACATTGCCGGCAGGCTTGCCTCTGAAAACAAGCAGGTTATTGTCATTGACAAAGACCCGGATGCTGTCCGCCGACTTTCAGAGCGCCTTGACGTACAGGTTATTTTGGCATCCGGCAGCAACCCTAAAACTCTCATTGATGCCGGCATCAAGGAGACCGATATCCTTCTGGCAGTGACGGACAGCGATGAAACAAACCTTGTCACCTGTCTTATGGCCGACCTGATATCACCCACAACTAAAAAACTTGCCAGGATCAGAAATTCTGATTTTGATTCATATTATGATCGTTTTAAAAAAGAAAACCCCCATATTGATACAATTATTAATCCTGAAATTGAGGTGGTAAACACCATCAAAAGATTGATGGTGGTGCCCGGTGCCGTCGATGTCGGTGATTTTGCCGACGGCCGGGTAAAATATGTCGGAATCAGACTTGACAGGCATTCTCCCATGGCAGGAATGAAGCTCTTTGATTTTTCGTTAAAATTCGGTGAGGATCGGCCATTAATCGCTGCCATCATCCGAAACAACGAAGTTATCGTTCCTAAAGGCGATAACAATATAGAATCCGGAGATTTAATATACTTTGTCAGTGAAACTGAAAAACTTGAAAAAATGCTGACTCTTTTCGGAAAAAAAATCATTCCCATCCAAAGAGCTTTAATTATAGGGGGCGGACGAATCGGTGAACGGCTGGCCAAATCATTTGAAACAGACTCAATCAAGACAAAGATCATTGAATCCGACATTGGCCGGTGCCATTACCTGTCTGAACGAATGGAAAAAACCGTTGTTCTGCACGGCGACGGATCTGATCAGAAACTCTTTCTTGAAGAAAATTGCGGTCAAAATGATGTTGTTGTTTCAGTGACTAATGATGATGAAACCAATATTCTTGTTTCCCTTCTGGCAAAAAACATGGGGGTTAAAAATACCATCACCAGGATAGGGAAATCAACTTATTTTCCCCTTCTTGCCACCATTGGTATAGAAAAGGTTGTCTCCCCCCGGCTTTCGGCTGTCAGTTCAATTTTAAAGGAGGTAAGAAAAGGAAAAGTTCTATCTGATATGTCCATTTTAGGGGGACGCGGTGAGTTTATTGAAGCCATCGCCCTTGAAACCTCTGACATTACTGATCAACCATTAAAAAAAATTTCCTTTCCCAAAGGTGCAATTCTTGTCTGCATCCTCAGAAATGGTCAGATTATGATCCCGGCAGGGAATAGTGTGGTCAATCCCAATGATAGGATCATCATGTTTGCGGTTAAACATGCCGTTAAAAAACTTGAAAAGCTGTTGACTGTTAAATTGGATTTCTTCTAATGCGCTGGCAGTTTATTGCACGGATTACGGGTATCCTTTTATTTTTTTTAGGGCTTTCCATGATTGCTCCTCTGCTTGTGAGTCTCTATTATCATGAGCTTGCTTTTGGCGATTTTATTCACTCCATCGCAATTACCACGATTGCAGGAATCATTCTCATCATTGGATCAAAAAAACGAGGCAGTGATGATTATATAAACCAGAAAGAAGGAATGGCAACAGTTGCATTGGCCTGGATGGCCATTACCCTTTTTGGTGCCCTGCCCTTTTACTTTGGACCTGAATTTACAAATTTTACTGATGCATTTTTTGAATCCGTCTCAGGTTTCACTACAACGGGATCCTCTGTAATGACAAATATTCAAGGAGCGACAAAAGGCCTTCTTTTCTGGAGAAGCTTTATCCAATGGCTGGGCGGCATGGGTATCATTGTCCTGTCCCTTGCCATACTGCCGTTTTTAGGAGTTGGCGGTATTCAATTGTATAAAGCGGAAGTCCCCAGCCCCGTACCAGACAAACTGACGCCAAGGCTAAGCGATTCTGCAAAAATTTTGTGGGCGGTTTATGCTTTTCTAACCTTAGCTGAAATCATTTTTCTACTGGGTGGAGGCATGCCTTTGTTTGAAGCATCCTGTCATGCTTTTACAACCCTGCCAACTGGTGGTTTTTCTCCAAAAAATGCCTCCATTGCCCATTATAACAGCACATATTTTGATTATGTAATTGTTGTTTTTATGGTGTTGGCTGGAATTAATTTTTCACTTCATTATCAAATGTTGCGGGGTAAGACACTGGCTTTCTGGCAAGATACGGAATGTAGATTTTTTCTTGGACTGGTACTTGTGTTAACACTGATCATGACATGGAATATTTATGGTTCTGTTTATACTTCCCTTAAAGACGCATTCCGGTTTGCAAGTTTCCAGGTTGTTTCGATCCTTACAACAACTGGATTTGGAACGGCTGATTATGAAATATTTCCAGGATTGAGCCAGGCACTGCTTTTTGTATGTATGTTTATCGGCGCATCAGCAGGATCCACCGGCGGCGGGATGAAATGCGCCAGAGTCATTGTCTGCTGTAAATATTGTTATCGAGAGTTATTTAAAATCATTCACCCAAGAAGTATCAACCATGTAAAAATAGATAATACAGTGATCCCAAATGAAATTCTACGAAGTATCATGGGATTTTTAGCCCTGTATATCAGTCTTTTTATTGGGTCAGGTATTCTTCTTGCCGGCATGGGTATTGACATGATAACAGCTTTTGGTGCTGTTGCATCCTGCATTGGTAACATAGGTCCCGGGTTTGGAAGTGTGGGTCCCACTGAAAATTTTGCCCACATGCCGGTCATGGGAAAATGGCTTCTTGCATGGTGCATGCTCTTAGGCAGACTGGAAATTTATACGGTTATTATACTCTTTGTTCCAGAGTTCTGGAAAAAATAATTAGTGTTTGAACGAAAACTCACCCATCTACTGCGTTGCTGCAAAAGTTTGAAATCCTCATGTACAGGAGTACACTCCGGTTTCAAACTTTCTTGCGCCTTGTATATGGGCAATTTTTCGCCCAAACACGGGTTTCCGGTCAGGAACTAATTATATGATTTCTGGATGGGCTGCCAAAGAATGTAAAAACTGACGTGTATGCATTTCCATTCTTGATTTAAAAATACCTACCACTTTCAGCATTAAGGTGTGGCCTATTTCAAAATCTTCTTCAAATAATTGGCGCATCTGCTCACCTGAAATAGTAATAATTAAACTTGTCTCAGCACAGACTGCTGTAAATGTGCCGGATGATTCGCCCATTAAGGCGGAAACCCCAAATGTCCTGCCCGGTGATACTTCATCTAAAGTCAGAGATTCTCCTGAGGTTGATCTGCAGTTTAAAAAAACTTTTCCGGATAACAGCATATATAATAGGGTTTGTCCCTGATTTTGGCGAAACAGAATGCTTTCTTCATCAAATGTTTCAATTTGTGCAATAGCACCAATTCTTTCCAGTATGGGATCCGGTAAATCTTTGAGAAAAACTATTTTTTTTAAATTCTCTTTTTCAACCATTCTTATGGGCCCTCTCTTATGACTCCTCACTAAAAATATAGTAAAATCATCCGTAATTGTTCAGCCCGTTAAAAAAATCATCCCCAAAGCCCTGTCTGATGGATATTTGCAGGAGGTTAAGCGAATAGCCTCGAAACAAATATCCATCAGACAGGGCGGGTTCAATCGTAAGAGCTGAATAATTACGATCATCCTTTATATCACCAGGGTAAGGTTCTCAATATCATTAATATTTTGTTTTAATTCCGGATTTTCATCCAAGGTTTTCATGATCATCTGTGCCCGCATATCCATTCTCTTTTTATATTTTTTTGCAACCCCGAGCATCATATGAAAAGCAAATTCATAATTTTCTTTAAAAATCTGTTTCATCCGCTCGCCTGAAAGGGTAATCACTTCGCTGGGTTCCTGGCAAACTGCATTGTAGGCTGCAGTCGAGCCATTAATTAGTGCAGAGGTTCCAAAAGAAGACCCTGACTGAATATTATCCAGAATAATATCAATCATAGGTGTAAGTTCCCTTTTAACTGCTACCTGGCCCATAATTAACATGAAAAACGTATCAACCGGTTCATTAACACAAATTAATTGTGTATCAGTACCGAAAATACTCAGCTGAGCTTCATTGGCAATTATTTCAAGCAGATGATCTGGGAAATCCTTTAACATGTTAATTCGTTTTAAATCTTCAATTTTTACCATGTAAAGCCTCGTTGCTAAGTTAATATAAATACCAAAAGAATAAAGGATATGGCAACGGCTGCACCAATACCTATGGGCAGGGTTCCTTGAAGAATGTCATTATACAGCCTGTTTTTCTTTATTTCCAGACGCTTATCGCGATAGCCCAGAAGAAGCCAGATATTCACAGAAACAAACAAGGCAATATTTGCAGCAGCGCGATTAAAAAAAGACACAATGCTTTTAACAAATCCCATTAAAATACTCTCAGATACCCTGTTTATTGCATTTAGTCCATGATCCAAAACCATATAAGCACCACGGCCTATCTTCCTGTAGGTCCAGTCAACATCAAGGTTAATGGATTTAATTTCCGGGGGATAATATCCGGAAAGAATCAAAAGAGCAAAAGCCAGGGCACCAAACATTAAAAGCTGGAGCTGACCCACAACATGTGCTCCGGTATAAGGTATATAATCAACTATAAAGGGTAAAAGATTATATAGTGGCCCAGGAAATACCCCTATGAAGATACAGGCAAATGCCGCAATACCCATTGCTAATGTCATATTCCATGAAGGATCTTTGGCCCTGATGCCGGAATCATGTCCAAAAAAAGTAAAAAAAGGCACTTTAATACCTGCATGGTGAAAAACACCTGCCGAGGCAAATTGCAAAATCAGGTAGACCAGAACCATTTTTTCATTGACTGTTGCTGTGACGATCATAGATTTTGAAACAAACCCTGAAAATAATGGGAATGCAGATATGGATGCTGCACCGACAATACAGAACAAACAGGTTAAGGGCATTGTTTTATAAAGCCCCCCTATTTCCGTGCACTTGATTTTACCTGTCATCTGCAGAACCGATCCTGCCGCCATGAAAAGCAGGCCTTTATAAAGGATATGGCAGAATGCATGGGCAACAGCACCATTTAAGGCAAGTTGGGTCCCAATACCGATCCCCACGAGCATAAACCCAATCTGGTTCAAGAGGCTATAAGCCAGCACCCTTCTGATATCATTTTCTAACACAGCATAAAATATAGGTACAAATACCATAAATGCCCCGATCCAGATAAGCAAATCTGCTCCAGGGAATGTCCTTATCAAAAGATATACTGCAGATTTTGTTGTAAAAGCACTTAAAAAAACCGTGCTGGTGGGAGTTCCCATGGGGTATGCATCGGGCAGCCATGCATGAAGCGGAATAGCAGCGGCATTCAGGGCGATACCGATAAAAATAAGATAAGACTCTATTCCTGAAAGACCGATATAATCAAAGGCAATTGTCTCTGTTTTCTGGATGTAAAGAACAATCCCGGCCAAAAGAAAAAGACCACCGATCAAATGTACCAGGATATACCGCAAACCTGCTTGTCTTGATGCCCGGGTTCTTGATGCGATTATCAAGAATGTGGAACTGACTGCCATTACTTCCCAGAAAAGATACAGGGACAGAAAATCTCCTGCCAGAACAACACCTAAAGTAGCACCGGCATAAATAATTGCCGCAACATGCTGAAGGTCATCTTTTACTTTCAGTGCAAACAAGACACCAAGAAACGTCATTATTGTAAAGATATAGCCAAAGATTATTGAAAGCTTGTCAATTCTTCCCAAAATAAGGTTGTAGCCCCAAAACTCAAATGTCCAGATATTCCCCTGTGGAATATTCATCAGGACATAAAAAGCGGCCACTGGAATTAACAGCATATAAATGGATTTGGTCTTTCCTTTTAAAAAAGGAATAAGAAAAGAACCCAAAATAAATATTATTGCAGGAGGAACCATATTACTTGTCATAGTAATTCTCTTTTTTCATAACAATTAATCTTAAAATTTTGGCAAGGAAAATAAGCATAACACATGAAAAAAAACCATAAACAGCAGAAAACCCTTTAACATGTTCAAAAGAGAATGCCGGATGTGGAACAATAAAAAATTCTGCTATAAATAAAATTACCAGAGAACAATAAAAAATAATCAATAGTTTTTTAACGTTTTTTGGATTATCAAAAATTGAAAGTTCTTTTTTCATTATTGCATCCTAATTTTAAAAATAAAGTATAAAAATAAAGTATAAAAATAAACTTTTCCCAAAAGACAGATTGGCCGGGGTAAAACCCTTTAGTGGCCTGAACCGCCACCATATGAAAAGGCAAATATCAAATAGATCATAGAAACCGCAATAGCAAAATAAAAAGCGGCTCTATATCCGGGTACGGGTTCATGCCCAATCATTTCCCAATCTTCTTTTTCATTTTCATCTTTGTTATTCATATTTCCAACCTTTAAAATTTTTGAATCAAATACCCAAACCCACCTTTATCAGATTGACAAACCGATTTTTATCAAATTAACAAACATTGTTGGATAAAAGAATAAAACAACTGAAATGATTGCTGTTATGATCAAAGGGATGACAAGGCACAGGTTTGCTTCCTGGATTTTTACAGGAGTTTTGTTATCCTCTTCTTCACTTTTTCCAAAAAATGCTTTAAATACAATGGGCAGAAAATAGAATGCATTTAAAAATGATGACACCAAAAGGACCAGCATAAAGATTGTCTGCTGTGCTTCAAGGGTGCCTAAAATCAAATTCCATTTACTGTAAAATCCACCGGTTGGAGGAAGCCCGATCACGCCTAAAGCCCCAACAAAGAATGCAGCAAATGTAAAGGGCATTTTTTTACCGAGCCCCTGCATCTGACTGATATATTTCTTGCCCGTTGCCACAAAAATCGCCCCGGCACAGAAAAACAGGGTGATTTTTCCAAAGGCATGCATGGCAATGTGTATGACCCCGCCTGTAAGTCCCTGGGGAGACAATAGTGCCACGCCAAAAATGATATAGGACAATTGGCTGATGGTGGAATAGGCAAGTCTTCTTTTTAATTCATCCTGGGAAAGTGCAATACAGGATGAAACGAGAATGGTGACTGATGCAATGCTCATCACCACAACCCCCAGATTAAAGTCTGCTAAAAGATCCACACCGAAAATGCCTGTTATAACTCTGACAATGGAAAATACGCCAACCTTTACAACGGCAACAGCATGCAAAAGAGCACTGACAGGAGTTGGTGCAACCATTGCAGCCGGGAGCCAGGTATGAAACGGCATAATTCCTGCTTTTGCAAACCCGAATACAAACATCAGGAGCAATACTAAGGCTGCAGGTTTTGACAATTGACCGGTAAAAATACCGGCTGTGGAAAATTCCAGGGTTCCTGTGACATGATAGCAATAGATCATGGCGGGCAAAACCAGTGCGATGGATGTGCCTAAAATAAAGGTTAAATATCTTCGCCCGGAAATTCTTGAAGTTGCATCCTGATGATGGGTAACCAGAGGATATGTAGCCAAAGATAAGATTTCATAAAAAAGATAGAGCGTCAGCAGGTTGGCCGAGAAAGCCGCTCCAATGGTAGCTGAAATAGCCAGTGCAAAAAAAGAGACAAACCGGGTCTGTCCATGTTCATTAAGCCCTCTCATATATCCGATGGAATAAATGGATGTCACAATATAGAGACTTGCCGCCACAATTGCAAACAGCATACCAAGTCCGTCCACCCTGAAGGCAATGGCTGCTCCGGGTGCAATTTCAAATAATGTCAGAGCAATCTGTTTTCCTTCAAGTATTACAGGAAGCATGGAAAGGACAAGAACAAGCTTGACAGCCCCTGCAACAAAAATCCATGATTCCCTTACATTGGGTTTACCAGAAGAAGAGACCAGCACCGGAATGACAAAAAGAGAGACCAAAACTGCCAAAAGAGGTTTAATTGAGATAATGGTTTCCATTTATTGGTTTACCTTATTTTTTATAATCATATTTCATCTTCACTGTAGAAAAGGAAGAATGATGGTATTTACAATTGTGCCTGAATAAAGGCCCGCAACAATCAAAGAAATACTGACAAGTCCGGATACAATCAGCATGGATAATGGTGCTTCCTCAATTGTCACGTGTGAAGAAGAGTCCCCATGTCCATGGCCTTCTGGCATGGGCTCAAAAAAACAGATTTCAAAAACCTTAAAAAACAAAACCGCACAGATCAGACTTGAAATAACAAGGGCAGCTGCAAAATGATAGGCCCCTGCCTCAAATGCTCCCAGGATCAAATACCATTTGCTGAAAAAACCGCAGGTGGGAGGCACCCCGATAATACTGAAAGCTGCCAGAACAAATCCTGCCATGGTCCAGGGCATTTTGCCAAACAGACCCTTAAGATCAATAAAATCAACACGTTTAAGTTTATAGACCATACTCCCCACTGCAAGAAAAAGGGCAAAGGTCATCAAAGCATCATTTAAAATGTGTAAAATAGCACCGGTCATTCCAAGCTGATTACCCATCCATGCTCCGCCCACCATATACCCGATTTCACACACAATAATATAAGCCAGCATTTTTTTCAGGTTCTTCTGGGCAAGCGCCATCACGGCTCCTGCAAGGACTGCTATAGTTGCAAGCCAGACAACGGCTTCAGATAAGTTCAGGGTTTCAAAGATATAATCAAGTCCAAACACTGTGATCATCAACCTTATCATCACGTAGACCATGACCTTTGTCATTAAAGGGGCAACGATCCTTGCAAATGCCACTGGTGAATATGAATAGGCATTGGGTAACCAGACATGCATTGGAAATAGGGCCATTTTTATCCAGATGCCTAACATGCATAAAATAAATGCCACAAGTATAGTGGATGATCCATGAAGTCCTGACAGAATATTTGCCACATCAACCATGTTCAGCGAACCGGTTTTAAGGTAAAGATACCCCACACCTAAGAGATAAAAACTGGCACCAATAACACCAATAAAAATATAATTCAGGCTTGCTAATGGTCCTCTGTCCCTGTCCCCAAGAGCTACCATGGTATAACTGGTCAAAGAGGTAATTTCGATAAGTACATAGAGATTAAACAGGTCGCCTGTGGCAGTAACGCCTAAAAGCCCAGTCACAAACAAAAGATAAATAGCATAAAATGATCCAGCCCTGTCGTTTGTTTCCTGCTCAACGCTTTTATAACTTGCAATCAGATTAAAAAAGGCAATACTTGCAACAATCAACAGAACCATGGCATTTAACAGATCAATTGTGTATTCAATACCCATGGGCGGAGCCCAGCCGGCCATTCGGTAATTAATGGTACCCGAGGTGATAACCTGCATCAATACTTTAAATGCAGCAAACATTGAAACAGCAAGGCCAATTAAGGCAATTGGGTATGACAACCGTTCCTCTGTCCAGGCTGCAATCCCGGCTAAAAGAGCGGCTAAGAGAGGTGTAATAACTATAATTGCTGGGTAATTATCCATATTTTATTTTTCCGGCCCGATATCAACTAGGCGCATCCTGAGTTCATCTTCTTCCAGAGTCTGATACCGCTGGTATACTCTTACAGCTAATGCCATTGCAACGCCAAAGGTTGCAACAGAAACAACAATGGCGGTAAGCATTAAAACATGGGGCAAAGGATTGATATAATCTGCCGCATGGATAACAGCAGCGTGGGCATCATTTCCTCCATGGGCATTTTGAATGATGGGAATTGTGGCATCACGCTTGTAACCAATGGAGACGTAAAAAAGTATAATTGCGGTTTGAAAAATGTTCATACCCACCAGTTTTTTTATCAAATTGTTTTTTGCAATCATGGCATAAAGGCCGATCATCATTAAGATCACATACAGCCAATAGTTATATTTTGCCACAATCAGGGTTAACAGATCAGTCATAAAGTAGCCTTATAGTCCTTCCTCGTGCCTGCCTTCAGAGACAATATTAATATAAATGATGACCATTACCGCAGTCACAGCGATTCCCACGCCAATCTCCACTCCAAGCATGCCCAATGCGCGTACATGATGCGGGTCACCAGGTACCAGAGGTGCCAGTTTTGAATAGTCTAAAAAATTGCCTCCCATGGGCATGCAGATGGCAGCAATACCGACATAGATTAACACCCCTATGGCTGAAAAAATTCCAAGAATTTTTTCCTTAACTCTCTTTACAAGAACTTTCAGGTCATAAGAAATAGCTAAAAGAATCAAGCTGGACCCAAATATGACCCCACCCTGAAAACCACCACCCGGGGAAAAATCTCCATGGGCCACAACATAAAGAGCATAAATCTGGATAAATGGGATTAAAATCCTGCATATAGTCTTGATAATCAGATCTGACGGTACCCAGTCCTTATCCATATGTTCAAATTCTTTTCCTGTCTTTAGAACTTTTTTGCTGTCTTTTACATGAAGGATAACTCCGGTAGGAGTATGCCGATAAAAGCGTTCTTTTTTCTCTTTAAAATCCCTTAACAAAAGAAAACATGCTAGGCCTGCGCAAAAAACAACTGCTGTTTCAAACATAGTGTCAAACCCGCGATAATCAGCAAGAACTGCTGTTACAAGGTTTGGAACCTGGGTCTGTTCAACCGCTTTTTCAATATAATCATTTGAAAGGTGAATAGATGCCGGGGAATGAGGATCACCCCAGCCAGGAAATTCACCTGTTCCATATAACAATAAAGCCCCGGTCAGGCAAACAATAATAAACCCTAAAAATTTCAATCCTTTGTCCTCCTGCTGGTCCTGAAAACTGCTGCAACAAAAAACACAGTACTGACTCCTGCTCCAACCGATGCTTCGGTAAAGGCGACATCAACAGCCCCCATTACTGCCCAGAGCAGGCACATCATAAATGAATAGGCACCAAATAAAATAGCTGTTCCAAGCAGATCTTTAACAGAGATGGCAGCAATAGCGCAAAAAATGACAAAGGTTAACACAATCAAATCAATAAGCCAGTGCATGATTAACCCTTTCGTTTCTTTTTAGTCCAGTGTCTCAATCCTGCCCGCATCCCGGCATCAACAATAGAATGGGTTGCAGTGGGGCTGGAAAGAAATACAAAAAATACGATTAAAAACATCTTTGCTGAAAGCAGGAGTGCTTCAAAAGAAAAATGGTTAAGATTATATATGGCAAATCCCATCACCATTGCAAAAATTCCCAGGGTATCAAGTTTGCCTGCAGGATGAAGCCTGCTGTAAAAATCCGGCATCCTCATGATACCGACGGCACCACCCAGAAAAAAGAATAAACCAATGATTAAAAACAAAACAACAAGTATGTCCATGGTCGCTCCCATTTAAAAATCAATCCATAAAGGACTCTTCGTAAAGCCCTTTCCTTTTGTGGAAGTAGCGGGATGCTGCAATTACAGCCACAAAATTTAAAAAAGCATAGGCCAGCGCAATATCGACAAACATATCAATGCGCTCGTAAAGCAAACCTATAAGGAGCAGGAGAACAACTGTTTTACTCCCAATAGCGTTAACACCAATTAGCCGATCCAGAACAGTAGGGCCGAACAAGGCTCTGTACATTGAAAAAAGCATCAAAAAACATAGTCCCAATGCAACGCTTAGAAAAAAAATGGTCATATCTCTTCTCCAAAAACTTCAGCAACTTTTTTTAGCATGGTGCCCGGCAGGCCTTTGGCAGATTCTCTGTCAATGGAATGAACCCTGAAAACACCGTCACTATCTGCTGTTACAGTGATTGTTCCAGGCGTAAGGGTAATGGAGTTTGCCAGAGTCGTTATGGCAATATCGGATTTTAAATTAGTTTTAAAAGTAAAGATATGTGGATCAATTAAATCTTTCATTCGCGGATGAAATGCCAGATAGAGCAGGTGAAAATTGGCTTTAATGATCTCCTTGATCAGCCAGGGAGTATACCTGATAAATCTGAAAAACACTTTGATATATCCCTGCTCCATAGCAGGAAATAAAAGATCATAAAAATAATATGCCACAAAAAAGCTTGAGATAGCCCCCAGCCATAGCAACAGAGGATCAAACTTTCCAGACAGAACGATCCAGGTTAAAAACATAAAAACAAATGTAATCAGAAAAGAAAGAAATGATTTTAAAAATGAATGCCTTGTATTGTCGACTTTTTCGACAATACCATTATTGGAATCAGTCAATGAACTACCCTCCCCCGGATATATGCAAGCTAAAAAATTATTTTTCAACACCATATAACTTACGAAATTTTCCGTAAAGTTTGGCTATGGCGCCTTCTTGTTTGCTCCCTGTTTGAGAGGTGCCGGATCCAGAGGCTAATTGTTCCTTTTGAACTCTATCATTGTAAGCCGCATTTATAGTTGCAATAAGCGTATCCATATCTACAGGCTTTGATAAAAACTTAAATGCATTATATTTTCCACTTTCCAGAGCATTTTCAACACTTGCATGACCGGTGAGGACAATGCAGGGCAGCCCGGGTTGCAAATCTTTCAATCTTTTTTGTACCTCAATCCCGTCAATTCCGGGCATTTGCAAATCCACCACAGCCACATCAAAATCTTCTTTTGAAGCTGCTTCCACACCTTCTTCGCCTGAAAAAGCTGTTTTTACTGAAAACCCATCAATAATAAGTCTTTTGGCAAGGTATTTCAAAAATGTCTGTTCATCATCTATAAATAGAAGTTTCATAATGTATTCCCACGATAGCAATTACGCTATAATATATTTGGGGACAGACATAAAATCTGCCCCCGTTCGGTCCGGGTCATCTATAACAAAACTATAATTTTGAGTCAATAACTAATCCCAAATCCACCATCAAATTTTCATTTGCCGGCTGGCCATGGGGTTGTGCACTATCCCTGGCCATCAGCAAGGTGCCGGATGCAAGGCGACAAGGAGTGACGAAAGAGGCCTAAGTCATACTCCGCAGGGAGGAACGACCGCAGTCAACGCAGCAGGTGGTACCTTGATGGTGGATCCGGGTAATGTATACAAAATCCGGCTGTAGTAGCCGGATTTGTTTACATCATAATATCTATGGAAACAATTAAATATCTTTTTTACCAGGAATGAGAAGGCATGGAAAAATGGATTTATCAGCGATATTTTTAGAAATGGAACCGGTCCATCTCTCTAAAAGTGCAGCTTTTTCAGTGGAACCCAAGATGATCATAGAGACCTGATATTCTTTTGCTGCTTTTTCTATCTCTTTTTGCGGATCACCAACATACACATGAGGTCTGGCGTTAATACCTGCATCCCCAAGATCATCGCAGAGGGCATCCAGTTTTTTGCGTTCCGCTTTTCTGACTTTCTGAACTTCATGTGTGTCCTTACTTTTTAAGGCACTTTCTTTTACAACATGCATAATATGAATTTCACCTATGATATCTTTCAATCCTTTGATGTATTCAATGGTTTTTTGGCCTGTTTTTGACCAGTTTGTCGCAAACAAAGGTCGTTCAAACAATTTTTCAGGAACGATATTATCGCCACGCATGTGTTTGAACACCATAACCGGAACATCTGTTCTGCGAATCAACTCCATTACATCAGAACCTGCATAAAGCTGTTCCAATGGTCCTTTATGGGAACGACCTATCACGATCAAATCTGGAGATTCTTTGTCAACAACTCTAAGAATTTCAGGAATAAGCGAGGAAACTTCCATATAGGCACCAACTTCCAGGCCCATTTCAAATAAATTTTCCGCCCAGTCTATAAACCTGATATTTGCCGTTTCCTTTAATTTGACTTCCTCTTCCTTAAGATAGCCACTCCCCCTTTTCATTGCGACTTTGTCTCTTTCAATGACATTTAAAAAGACGACATGTTCCAGTGCCGCACCTCTAAGCGCTAATAACGAGTTCAACGCATCATAACAAAGATCCTCAAACTTCGTCACAAAAAGCAACTTTCTTATCTCCATAATTTCTCCAATCTCAACATTTATATCTATTGATTAACCTATCTTTTTCTTAACTGCCGCCGCCAACTCTTCAGGTTCAACCGGTTTTTCCAGATAAATATCCGGTTTGGGCACTTCCCCGCCTTTAAATTCATCTAGTGCTTTTTGAGATTTCAAAAAAGATCTGAGCGCGATCCCAGTAAACATGATAATGGGAATGTGGTTAAGATTTTCATCAGTTCTCAGCTTTCGATACAGTCGAATCCCGCTCCCTCTGGGCATCAATACATCGAGGATTACCAGATCAGGGTGCTCTTTTTCGATCATTTCCAAACCTTCCACACCATCTTGAGCGACCAAAGGTATATACTGGTTTTCTTCCAGAACTGTGACAACAAATGATCTGACATCTGGATCATCATCTACCACAAGCACCTTTTTACTCATAATTTATCCTCCTTGATCAAACTTTATCTACCGCATTTGCTTTTTCCAGCGGAAGTTTAATTCTAAATGTGCTTCCAATACCTTGGCTGGTTTCGGTCTCAATCACTCCCTTGTGTTCTTCTATAAGCTTTCCTGTGACAAGGAGTCCCAAACCTGTACCTTTTCCACCTTTTGAACTGAACATGGGATTAAACAATTGCTTTTGAATATCTTCATCCATACCACACCCATTATCTTTAACCTCAAAACAAAAATAATTATTTTCATCTTTATAGGTTTTTATCTTTACTTCATGCTTTTTGGAAACATCCTCATCATCCATGCAGGCATCTATGGCGTTATTCATTAGATTCAACAATGAACGATGAATGGTTTGCGGATCAGCAACAATTTCACCAATGTGGGTATCAAATTCTTTTGAAATGAGAACCCCGTTTGCTCCGGCAAAATCTTCCACCAGCTGGATGACGTCTGCAGCTATATCATTGGGCATACATACCTCAAATTCCGGTTCTCTCTGCTTGGAATATGTCAAAAGGTCCTGGGTCAGGTCCCCTACTCTTTTGATATTCTTCTTTATAGATTCCCAGCCTGTTTTAAGTTTGTCCGTATTATTTTTTTTGATTCCCACATCAACGACATAGCTGCCGCCTTTAAGCCCGATGAGGATATTCTTTACATAGTGAGCAAGACCGCTTACAGTCTGCCCTACAGCAGCAAGCCGCTCCGATTGAACCAATTCCTTTTCAAGTCTTTTGATTTCCGTCAAGTCTTGAAAAAAACTGACGGTTCCTACAAATTCACCTTTTTTATAAAGGACGTTACTTGTATACCGAACCGGTATTTGTCTGCCATCTTTGGTATTTATTATATTTTCTCTCCATGGCAACGTGTTCTGCTGTTTTTCTTCTTTGGCCTGATTTTTGAATATTTTAGCAATTTTTGGCGTATAAAGATCATCTATGGTCATTTTATTTCTGACATCTTTTACAGCCTCACCAAACATATTTGCAGCTTCGGGGTTGTACACAACCACTTTCCAGTCATGATCAAAAGCAACAATGGCATCGTTGGAGCTTTTTATTAAAAGTCGTTGAAAATTTGATTTTCTCCGGATCTCTTCAGTGGCCTCTGCAATCTTAATTTCAAGATTTTCTGTATATTCCTCAAGTTTTTCTCTTATGGCAATCTTTGCTTTTGCCCTTTCAAGGGCAATTGCAAGCGCCTCATCCCTGACTGGTTTATTGATAAAATCGCTGGCTCCATACTGCAATGCCGTGATGGTTGAATCAATATCTCCATGGCCTGTTACAATGATCACTTCTTTTTCAGAGTCAATTTCCTTGATCTTTTTTAACAGTTCAAGACCGTCCATTCCCGGCATTTTTATATCTGTAACTACTATATCGGGCAATTCTGATTTAAAAACTTCCAGTCCCTGCTCTCCACTGTGGGCTGTAACTGTTTCATAACCATCACTTCGAAGAGACATGGAGAGCAGTTTGACAATAATCTCTTCATCATCAACAATCAGTATTTTATTAGCAGACATAATATATTTCCCTATCCAATTACCGGAAATTTGATTATAAACCTGGCACCTTTGCCATACTCACTTATTATATCAATTGTTCCTTTGTAATCTTTTATTATTCCAAAACTGATACTGGTTCCAAGCCCGGTTCCCTTGCCGGTTTCCTTTGTCGTAAAAAACGGTTCAAATATCTTTCTTTTCACCTCATCTGTCATACCAATCCCGGTATCAGATACCTCGGCTATTACCCAGCCTTCTTCAACATATGTTTTGATTGAAAGTTTTTTTTCAGCCATTGAGTCCTGTTCTTCTGCTTTTTCATCCATGGAATCAATGGCATTGGTCACAAGATTGATAAATACCTGTTCCAGACGATTATGCTCAGCCCGGATTTCAGGAAGTTCCAAATCAAGGTCAAGGTCAACCTTTACCGAATGAACCGTCAACTGATGCCCAAGCACCTTGAATACATCATTTATAGGATCATTTAATATTAATTTTTTAAGGTCTCTTTCAGATTGCCTTGCAAAATCCCTGACATGTTTGATAACACCGGCAGCTCTGGCAACATTATCAATGATATCATTGGCCATTATAACCAGCTCGTCGTCTGGAATTTTAAGTCCTTTTTTAATCATTTTCAGAATCAGGTCTGAACAGATCTGTATAACATTCAAAGGCTGGTTGATTTCATGGGCCATACCTGCAGCCATGGTCCCTAAGGTAGCCAGTTTTCCAGCCTGAATCAACTGGGTCTCTTTTTCTACACTTTCTGTTATATCCGTTGCTGACGCAATCAGAACGTCCCTGTGGCTATATGTTGTGTGTACAGCCTTAACATTAACAAAAAATGAAGACTTATCCTTTTTAAAATGTTTTTTCTTGGTAAAAAGTATGGATTTATTTTCTGGCAGTTCTTTCAAGGCTTCTTTAACAGTTTCATCGGATGAATCCCCAATGTCAAGGAAAGGGGTTCCTAAAAGTTCTGTTTTAGTATACCCATATTCTTCTTCAACACGATGATTCACATCCAGTATCTCTAAGGTCTGCCGATCAATAATAAAAATAGGATTTGGATTATTATTAAACAAAGACCGATATTTTTCTTCTGATTTTTTATATTTATCATAGAGTGTGGAAAGCTCTTTGTCCTGTAATTCCAATTCTTCGTGGGTTTTTTTGTCCTGGGTCAGATCTTTTAATGTCTCTATGGCTCCAATTACCTTACCATCAGGAGATTTTATGGGTGCAGCTGTAAAAAAAATCCATTTTCCATCTGTACCCAGATGGGGGAAAAACTCTTCAGCTTCATAAGCCTCATTAATCAAGCCTGATTTTCTCCAGGAAGCACCATAATATTTAGATACCTCCTCTTCCGACATTTCACCTACAATCACATCTGCCATTGTGGGTCTCTTTGCAGACCTGAAAGGCACCCATTGCCGGTCTGTTCCCACAAGCTCATAGGCATTGTGGCCTGTAAGTTCTTCACAGGCCCTGTTCCAGTGGGTCAGAATATGTTCATTGTTGATTATAAAAGTCGGAATCATACTGCCCTGGATGATTTGGGACAACTCTTTTTCCATCTCAAGCAAATCTTCTCTCTCATCTTTAAGGTATCTGCTCTCTTCTTCAGCGTTTTTATGGATTGTAGCAGTAAATTGATCAAACAGATTTGCGATTTCCTGTTTATCAACCTTATCTGCATGAATTTTTCTTTTTATCTTTAATCTTTCTTCTTCTGCCAGTAAAAAATTTAAAAAGGATTTGGCCCTGTAAGCATCAAGGTCAATAATGCTGACATGCTCCGTATTCACTTTTTCCAGTATACAGCTTAATATTTCGTCATTTTTTAATTTTAAAATAACATCAATCCCTGAAAGTTCACACACCTGATTATAATCAAGAGTTGTAAACAACCCTTTTTCCCTGGCATATTTTATGCCTTCAACCTGGGTTAACGTGTCGGCAATCACTACAACTTTGAGATCCAGTTCTTTTAATCCAGGCCCCAATAAAATTTCAAGAATTTGTTTACATGGACTGTTTCCACCGATTATGGCTATCTTTAATCCTTTAAGATCAATATTCATTGGGTTTAGTTTCCTCCTGTTCAATCCATTAACTTCTTAAACCAATATATTAAAAGAAAATAAAGGTTACAATAACAAAGGTTGGAATTAAAAAAATTAAAGAATATTTTAATATGTATCCGAAAAAGCTGGGCATTGGTGTCCCTGCCTCCGAAGCTATTGATCGAACCATGAAATTGGGTGCATTACCAATATAACTGCAGGCGCCGAAAAAGACAGCGCCCGTCGAAATCGCCTTAAGATAGACTGCATTCTCCGTCATCAACAATGGAACAGCTTGGCTTTCCGCCATGCCGGCATAAAAGCTGCCAAGGGCTGTATTAAAAAAAGTCAGATAGGTTGGTGCATTATCCAGGAATGCCGACAGCATTCCCGTAACCCAGAAATAGTGAACCGGTTCTTTTACTGCATTGATAAGAAATGCAAAGGCACCGTTAGGACCGGCTTTAAGCAAAAGCAGGCAAGGAATCATGGTAATGAAAATCCCGATAAATAAATAAGCAACTTCTATTATCGGAAACCATGAGAATTCATTTTCTTCCCTGAGCACCCTTGGTGTGGCCATAAGAGAGCCAATTCCGAAAACAATGAGGAGGCCGTCCCTGAGCCAGTCCTGAACTGCCCTGTGAACACCGAAGGTTGAAATTTCTCCCAGATCAAGAATCCCGCTCATTAAAACAGCACCCACCACGCCTCCGAGAAAAAGGAAATTATAAGTCCCCACCAGGCGCAAGGGCTTTTTCTCTCCATCATCCGGTGCTTTTGCCCCTTCTTTTTTGTAATAATACGTATCAAGGATAAAATAAACCACCATCAAAATAATGGCTGCCACAAGCATATGAGGCATAATATTCATGGTCCAGAAAAAATCGACCCCATGGAGAAATCCTAAAAACAGCGGAGGGTCTCCCAGCGGTGTTAATGATCCGCCAATATTGGCCACAAGAAAAATAAAAAATACCACCATAAAGGTTTTATTCTTACGATGGGCATTTGCTCTTAAAAAAGGCCGGATCAAGAGCATGGCAGCTCCGGTGGTCCCCATCCAGGAGGCAAGGACGGTTCCAATCAGTATTATAATCGTGTTGACCACTGGACTTCCTCTTAACGTCCCTTTCAGCAGAATACCGCCTGAAATTGTAAACAAAGCCCATAAAAGAATAATAAAGGGGACATAGTCTGCTAGAATAATGTGAAGAATTTCATAAATTGCAATGCCTTTGTAGACATAGACAAAGGGAAGGGCAAGACAGGCCGCCCAGAATGCGGAAATCTTACCAAAATGATGGTGCCAGAAATTTTCAGCAATCAGAGGCAGGAGGGCAATTGACAGCAGCATAAATGCAAAGGGGATACAGCTGTAAAGCGGAAGCATCTCTCCTAAATTCAAATGACCATGTGCGCTTTTGTCAGTTGCATGATCAGACGCAGATTCAGAATGGTCATTAGCTTCAAGCGTGGTATGACTTTGTTTATCAGAATTATCTTTGGCAGCAACAGGTGCTAAAGAAATGAATAAAACCAAGAATGCTATTAACAATACCAGCCTGTCCAATTTCATCGATTCGTTTCCTCCCGGTAATTTTGGCTGTAACGTTACCTTTGAATATCTATTTGGTCAATCCATGCTAATTTACGATTTTATTTGAATTTTCTATAAAATACTCCAGCATATAATAATAAAAGGTTCTAATTTGATTATTTGATTTAAATCAGAAAGTCAAGGTGAAATAAGGAAGCTTTTAGTTAAATGTGTATGGGCAGCTCACTTCGGATTTTATCCTGGATATGTTGAGGAATTTTTGGTTCCAGAGGTGCTTCCAGGATGGACCTGGCCAATGATTTCATCATCAATAATATTTTGTTCATACGCAATACATAGCATGGATTCCAGCATACCGGCAGCATGGTGGATATAATTGTTACCGCTCATCGGCCAGTTTGCCCACTATAAAATCAGCCTTTTCCTGAGTAATGAGTCTTCGTCTCAAGGCTAAAGAAAATAAAATCTGATCGCTGATCACCTGGGATTGCATTTTCCCATAAAAAAAGAGCTTTCAGAAACTCTGAAAACCCTCTTTAATACTTGGTCGGGACGGCAAGATTTGAACTTGCGACCACTTGTCCCCCAGACAAGTGCGCTACCAGACTGCGCTACGCCCCGAGTATTTTTAATGCAAGGCGACTATTACCATCCTTTAAAAAATGTGTCAAGAAATTTCAATTTTTTTATCCTTTTCCACTTAGGGTCCACTCAAAAATTAATTACCAATTTTTTTAAGCTGAGTCGCCGGGGCCCGGCAAGGCTTGGAAACTAAGGCATATCAAGTATATGTCGTGTTTTCACAACGCTGCCGGACAGGATGAATCGGCTTCAAAAATGTAAAGTTATTTTTGAGTGGGCCCTTAGATAAAAGAAGTGGTCAATCCTTCAGCAATGGCAAACTTTGTCAACTCGGCTATGCTGTGAATATTCAATTTAGTTTTTAAATTTGTCCGATGAATATCAACAGTTTTAACACTGATGTGTAATTTTTGGGCAATTGCCCTGCTTTTATAACCTTCTGCTATCAATTGCAAAACCTCCCTCTCCCTTTCCGATAATAATGAAACAACAGAAATACTTTTATTATCCAAGGGAACATAGTCTTCCCCCGAAACAATGCTTTCCACTTCTTTGCAAAAGAAATATTTCCCTGACAAAACAGTCTTTATACAGGTTAACAATTCCTTAAACGAACATGATTTTAATATATACCCTGAAGCCCCTGCCTTCAACATTCCGGATACATAAATTTTCTCCATATGCATAGATAATGCAATCACTTTTATTTCAGGATTTTTATTCAGAATCTGCTTTGTTGCTTCTATCCCGTTAAGATGGGGCATACTGACGTCCATGATGACCAAATCAGGCAGATGGCGATTAACAAGTTCAATAGCTGCAAGGCCTGAGTTTGCCTTTGCAACGACTTCAAATCCCTTTTCCGTTTCCAGGGATTTGGCCAACCCATGCTGCAAAATATTGTGATCATCTGCTATAATAATTTTAGTTTTTTTCATATTTTGTCTTTTACAAAAGAGAAGTTTTGGATATATAAAAAAGAGGTAAAATAATTAATAATACAGATAAGAATAATTAATTTCTTAGATAAGTAAAATTTATATTTTAACACATTATACCTTTCTCATATTCAACTGATTCAGCCCTTATCATCATTATAGGATATATAAAATTTCAACAAGCAACAAGTAAAATTAAAATAAATAATAGCCGGCACAGGCAATTTAGGATAGCCTCAGTTTTGCCTTTAAAGGACAGCGGAACCTGCTGGAAAAATAATGTTTGATCAAAACATTAACCCCCTTTTTCGAACACATTGACAAAAACAGGGGTATTTAGTATCTGATAACCAGCACCATGATCCAGACAGATTTTTCAACTAATGAACTTTGGGAACCGTTTGATATATGAAGGCAAACAAACCGGCAAAATCGACAAATATCCTGATTCTGGGGCTTGGAGGCGTAGGCTATTACCTGGCCAAGCGACTTGTTCATGAAGGTTATGCAATCACAGCTATTGAACAGGATAGCAAATTACTTCGCCATGCAGACGGTAATATAGATGCCCGCCTTATTCAGGGCAATGCCATGAGCATTGGGTGCTGGCGGGAAGCCGATGCTGCAAAAATGGATTACCTTATATCAGTAACCAACAATGATGCTGTGAATATGATGAGCTGCCTGATTGGAGACCGATTTGGTATTCCACGTAAAATCGCTCGGATACGATCCACTGAATTCGGTAGTAAGGACTCATTTCTAAGTGCCGATGATCTTAAAATCGATCTCATCATACACCCTGAAGAACTGGTTGCCCAGGAAATTTTCAGGCTGGTTAAGCTCAGGGCCGGTAATGATATAATTGCAGTGGCCAAGGGGCAGATACAGGCCATGGGCACCCGAATTCATGAAGGATCACCACTGGCTTACAGAAAACTGAAAGATATCTCTCAAGAATATAATGACTTTCCTTTCAGGATAGTTGCCATTGCTCGAGGGATCACGACTCTGATCCCCAGCGGTGAGGACGAGCTGTTACCGCAGGATCAAGCCTTTTTCATGGCCAGCAACAAGAACTTGGACCTGCTGATGAGCCTGACAGGTGTTGAACAGCAAAGCCGCCACCGCGTGATGATTATAGGAGGGGGACTTGTAGGATGTCGCCTGGCTGAGCTGTTAGACAAAACAGTAGAAGTCAGACTGATCGAAAAAGATGAACCAGTGGCCAAGGAGCTTTCCTTTGCGCTGAAAAACTCAGAAGTATTACACGGAGACGGATCAGATTCAGATGTGCTGATTTCAGCAGGGCTTTTGGAAATGGATACCTTTATCACGGCCACAGGCGAAAATGAAACCAATATCATGAGCTGCGTTTTGGCCAAACACCTGATGACTTCACAAAATACAAAAAACAACGGTAAGAAAAAAACCATTCAAAGCAAATGCATTGCACTGGTTAACAAAGAAGATTATATGGTATTGGCGGCAACAATGGGGTCAGATCTGGCTTTGAATAAAAAGATACTGGCCGGCAACAAAATTCTAAAATTCATTCGCCGGGGTGAACTTTTATCTGTTTCACACCTGCATGGCTTTGATGCTGAAATGGTAGAAATCGTTGCTGCCCCGAACTCACCAATTACCCGTAAACCCCTTTCCAAACTGGGATCTCACTACAATGGAAAAATAATGGTAGGGGGTATTCATAGAGATGGCGTGTGGCAGGTTGCAGTAGGGGACACGCACATTCAAAATAATGAACGGGCGATTGTTGTATGCATGTCACAGCATTTGAAAGATGTGCAAAAATTATTTCTGGCCTGATCATTTAGTATATCTCTGAAAATCTGAAAATTCTGAAAGTATGTGCTCATTTGCGAGCTAAATATGGTAAGAACGCTATTTATCTTTTCCAGAAAGATGGATAAAATATAACCAGTGCTGAAAACATTTCCAGCCTTCCTACCAGCATGTTCCAGGATAAAAACCATTTACCCGCATCAGAAATAAATGCGTAATTTTTAGACGGGCCCACCCCTCCGAATCCCGGGCCAATATTCATTAAGGTTGCGATAACCGAACTCATGGCCGTGGTAAAGTCCATGTCATCGGAGAGAGTCATGAAACAGCCTCCCCCCAATACCAGAAAAATATTAACAATAAAATAACAAAATGCAAGATGGATGATTTGTGAGTCCACAGGGCGTTGATCTAATCGAACCGAAACCACGGCCATGGGTCTGAAAAAAATATGCTTTATAACGGCCACTCCGAATTTCCATATTAAAACATAATGGACAACTTTAATCCCGCTGGTCGTAGATCCTGCGCAGGCACCGATAAAGCACACTGCATAGAGGAACATCTGTGCCGCCTGGGGCCACTTTTCATAATCTGCTGTGGTGAATCCGGTCGTTGTAAGAAGAGAGGTAACCTGGAAGGTGCCATAACGGATTGAATCCATAAGAGTATATGTATTTTCCTTCCACAGTATCCATGACACCATACCACAAAAAAAGAGCATAAATCCCACATACCAGCGAAGTTCAGTATTGATTTTTATGACGCGCCAATTTCCCTGAACCATATGGTAAAAAATCATGAACGTCATGCCGCCCAGAAACATGAAAATGATAATTATCCAGTCAAAGTAAGCATTGTTGTAATGCCCTATACTTGCATTCCACGGCGAATAACCCGATGTCGATACTGTTCCAAAGGAATGGCAAAGTGAATCAAAAACTGACATGCCTCCAAAGCACAGCAAAAGGGTTTCCAATAAGTTCAGGGCCAGATAAATTCCCCAGAGCCAGATCATGGTATCCCGGTTGCGGGGGATAAACTTTTCCCTGGTAATGACCTGACCGGGACTTGACTCAGCCCTGAAAATCCTCACCCCTCCCATTCCATGGGGCAAAAATATAATAGTTAATGTTAAAAATCCCATGCCTCCTAGCAAATGGGTCTGGCTGCGCCAGAACAATAACCCGTGCGGAACCACTTCAATATCAGTCAATATGGTCGCACCACTTGTGGTGTAACCTGACATCATCTCAAAAAAGGCATCAGTGAAAGAGGGAATAGATCCATGAATCATATAAGGCAGACCTGAAACAGCAGAAATCAAAACCCATCCAAAAAAAGCAATAAAAAAACCATCCTTTATATTTAAATCTCGATGCCTGCGAAAAAACCACCACAAAGGGACTCCCAGGCCAATGGTGACGGCCCCTGTAATGACAAGGGAATACAGATCATTTTCCTTGTAATATAAAGAACAGGTTAATGGAAACACCATAGAAATGCCTGTAACGATCAATAATTTGCCTAGAACATTTGCAATAGTTTTATAATTCATTGGTATCCAAGTCTAATATGAGATAAAATCAATACTTATACAATATCCTGAAACTCCAAATCTTCTTTACCCTAAAACCCATTACCTGATCAACACAATTCATGGCCCCGGCCTAAATCATTTTTATCTTTTTAATAATCTCATATTCGAAGCAATTTCGTTCAAGTTATAAATTTTGCAGCCCTTAGGGTCCACTCAAAAATTAATTACCAATTTTGGAAGTTATTTTTGAGTGGACCCTTAGCTTGCCGTTGCAATAAAAATAGCCCGCACAGGTGCAGGATAGCCTTCCACTGTCTTATCGAAATCATTGGGATCAAGAAAATCTTTTAGGGTTTCCGTTTGAATCCATCTGGTTTTTCTCTGCTCTTCAAAGGATGTTTTAGTTATATCCACACATCTGATATTTGTAAACCCTGCCCGCAACAGCCATGATTCCATTACCAGAAGATCAGGAATGAAAAAAACATTTCGCATTTTTGCATACCGATCTTTTGGAAAAAGGCAAAAATTTTTTTTTGAATTAATTATGAGATTTTCAAGGACCAGTTCTCCTCCTGATCTCATGGAATCACAAATATCCTTGAGCATTTGAACCGGTGATTTTCGATGATATAAAACCCCCATACAAAATACTGTATCAAAATACTTATCCATTTTCGGCAATTGATCATGGGGGACAGGAAGACAGAACACATTTTCCTGTTTTAAAAATTTTTGAAGAGTAAGATACTGAAAATAAAATGTACTTTGAGGTTCTACACCCAATACCATCAATGGATTACAGGCCGACATCTTAAACATATAGTATCCGTTGCTGGAACCAATATCAAGAATGCGCCGGCCTTGAAGATTAGAAATGTGATGAATCAGCCGTTCCCATTTCATCCAGGACTGCCACTCGGAATCAATTAAAATTCCGAAAAGGTTGACAGGCCCTTTCCGCCAGGGGCAAAGCTCTCCTATCTTATCTGTCAGCAAACGCAGCCCATCGGCATTTAGATCTGATGGATCACCAATGGTGATGGCACGGCTTTCAAGATCTATAAAAGAAGGTATAAAATCCGGCATGGTTTCAAGAACGGTTTTAAATTTTTGATAATTCCCTTTGGCATGATCCAGAAATTTTCTTTTTTCTTTTATAATCGCTTTAAATTCATTGTAGCAGTGGTCTATTTTCAGGTGGTACCGATGTTGAAGAAGCCTTTCCATTTTGCTTGTGACCTTTATGGTTACGTGTGACCTTTATGGTTGCGTGTGACCTTTAGATTATTTTTTTATCGCCATCATTGATGCAAAGTTAAACCATTTAAGCCAGATATCAAATTTAGCAAATCCAGCATTTAAAATCCGATTTTCATGGGTTTCAATGGTATCAGGAACAAGAACTTTTTCAAGGGCATCTCTTTTTTGACTGATCTCAAGTTCTGAATATCCGTTTTCAAGTTTAAATGCAGTGTAAAATTGTGTTTGAAGATCATCAAGCATCTTTGATGAATGAACGATTTTTTCAGTTAAAATAAGGATACCGTTTGGTTTCATACCTTGATAGATTTTTTTCATGAGGTCATCGCGTTTTTCCTGATCAATAAACTGCAGGGTCAGATTGATTAAAACAACGGATGCATCCTTGATTTGCAGGTCTTCTAAAAAGCCACAGACAAGGTCAACCCCTTTGGCTGTTTCATGTTTTTCAAGCCGTTTTGAATACTTATCAATCATGGGTCTGGAACTATCCACTGCAACCATTTTAAACGGCCTTTCTTTTAATTGCTCAAGGATCATCATGCCAAGATTTCCATGGGAACAGCCAAGATCATAAATACGACTGCCGGGTTGATAGAACTGCCTGGCAAGCTGTGACTGGCGTTTAATACTTTCCTTATAAAAAGGGATGGATCGATTCAGCATATCATCAAATACCCGGGCCACGGCTTTATTAAATTCAAAGGGTTGCACCTTAAGTTTTTTTCCTGCAAATACTTGGTCTTTCTCCATTTGTCTTCCTGTAAAATAATTATTTTGTAAACTTGTAATTATTCAGCTCTTACGCTTGAAACCGCCCTGTCTGGTGGATATTTGTTTCGAGGCTATTCGCTTAACCGCCTGCAAATATCCATCAGACAGGGCTTTGGAAATAACTTTTTTTTAACGGGCTGAACAATTACGTAAACTTTTATAATATTCCGCTAAGAAGTGCAAGAAGGCGTGACCCCCACCCAAATCCACCATCAAACATTTACCTGCTGGTCCATGGGGTTGTGCACTATCCCTGGCCATCAGCAAGGTGCCGGATGCAAGGCGACAAGGAGCGATGAGTGAGGCCTAAGTCATACTCCGCAGGGAAGAACGACCGCAGTCAACGCAGCAGGTGGTACCTTGATGGTGGATCAGGGCCCATTTTGTTATCCCTTGACTCAGAGTCTTTCATAATGATATTTAAAATCAATGAAGCGCCTTTAATTTTTCCGATAAGGCTTAGACCCAAACCGCTATACAGAACTTTACAGGCTTTATTACAAAGGCTGAACCAGGTTATGCTATGAACCAAGACAATTTAAAAGATCTTTTGAACCAGGTGGCCCAAGGCTCCTTATCTGTTGAGAATGCAAAAAAACAACTGACACATATCTCCTTTGAAAATATTGATTTTGCCCAGATAGACCATCACCGGTCGTTAAGAAAGGGTTTTCCCGAAGTCATCTTCGGACAGGGGAAAACAAGTGAACAAATCATTGGTATCATGGAAAAGATGATCATCCATGAGGAGATCATTCTTGTGACCCGCCTTGAACCAGAAAAAGCACAAAAAATAAAAGCCGTTTTTCAGATGGCAGAATATTTTGAAGATGCAAATTTTTTATGGCTTAAAAAAAATGATCCGGAAATCACAGGCATTGGAAAAATCCTTGTGATTTCAGCCGGAACCTCTGATATCCCTGTGGCAAAAGAGGCTTTTTTAACGGCCCAGGCCATGGGAAACGAAATTGGCTCCATCTTTGATGTCGGGGTTGCCGGTATTCACCGTCTTTTTGCCTACCAGGAACAAATTATAAATGCTAGTGTCATCATTGTTGTTGCAGGGATGGAAGGTGCCCTGCCCAGCGTAGTTGCGGGAATGGTCAAAGCGCCTGTCATCGCTGTTCCTACGAGCATTGGATATGGTACGAGTTTTAACGGCATGACCGCCCTTTTAGGAATGCTCAATTCCTGCAGTTCCAATATTGCCGTTGTAAATATTGATAATGGATTTGGGGCAGGATATATGGCGTCTTCCATTAATCATGTATCATAATGAGTGGGGTCATAATGAGTGGGGTCAGGCTTGCGTTGTTGCGTTTATTGCTCAATAAACGCAACAACGCAAGCCTGACCCCGATTATATAAAATATCGACCATCCGCATTTTTTTATTGACATAAATAAAATTTATATATATTAAAACTTATTTAAGTAGAGTAAAAAAATTATGAGTAACAATATTATGAATAAAAATATTATTAACATACTACTAGTCCTTATTATCGTGGAGGTGATTCTTGTCATCTCCAGGCGAAGGGGCTCTTAGTGGCATAAACTTTAAATCAACTTTAAAAGCCGTTATCAGCCCCAGGGGGGGCAGATAACGGCTTTTTTATTTTGGAGACAAACTAAATGAGAAGCCACATTGCAACAAAAGGTACGGCACGAGCCCCCCATAGAAGCCTGTTTAAGGCCATGGGATATACAGACAGGGAGATCAGCCAACCACTTATCGGCATTGCCAACTCAGCCAATGAATTGATCCCGGGCCACATGCATCTGGATAATATCGTAAAAGCCGTTAAATCCGGCATCAGTATGGCGGGTGGAACTCCAATGGAATTTTCAACCATTGGTATCTGTGACGGGATCGCCATGAACCATAAAGGCATGCACTACTCTCTTGCCTCCCGGGAACTCATTGCAGACTCCATAGAAGTCACTGCCATGGCCCATCCCTTTGATGCCATTGTCATGGTACCCAATTGTGACAAAATAGTTCCGGGAATGCTCATGGCAGCAGCACGCTTGAATATTCCAGCAATATTTATCAGCGGTGGACCCATGCTTTCGGGTAAACACCCGGACAATAATGATAAAAAAATTGATCTCATCACTGTATTTGAAGCCGTGGGAGCGGTCAAGTCCGACAGGATGACCAAAGATCAACTCCTTGACATAGAAAATGCCGCCTGCCCCACCTGCGGATCATGCGCCGGCATGTTTACGGCAAATTCAATGAATTGCCTGACAGAAGCCATTGGGATGGCGCTTCCAGGGAATGGGACCATTCCCGAGCCCATGTCGGAAAGAATCCGTCTGGCCAAACAGACGGGGATGCAAATCATGGAACTTTTAAATAAAGATATTACCCCTGATAAAATCATGACAAAAGATGCCTTTATGAATTCTTTGGTTGTTGATATGGCACTTGGGTGTTCCACCAATACAGTGCTTCATTTAAAGGCTATTGCAAATGAAGCCCATGTGGATATAGATCTGAACCTGATTAATGAGGTCAGCAAAAAAACCCCCCATTTATGTGCTCTAAGTCCGGGAGGGGAAGACCGCATAGAAGATTTAAATTCTGCCGGAGGTATTATGGCTGTCATGAAAGAACTTTTTGATCATGACATGATTCATGCTGATTGTTTGACTGCCACAGGAAAAACAATGGGTCAAAACCTTGAAATTGTAATTAAAAAAGACCAGCAGGTAATACGGCCTGTTGAAAACCCCTATCACAGACAAGGCGGTTTGGCAGTGCTCTTTGGAAACCTTGCCAAGGACGGTTGTGTGGTCAAACAATCTGCCGTTCTTGATGCAATGATGAAACATCAGGGTCCGGCAAGAGTGTTTAACTCTGAAGAAGAAGCAACCGAGGCGATTCTTGGTAACCAGATTAATAAGGGAGACGTAATTGTCATCCGATACGAAGGACCTGCAGGCGGCCCTGGCATGCGTGAAATGCTAACCCCCACCTCAGCCATTGCAGGCATGGGGCTTGATGAAACCTGCGCCCTGATAACGGATGGCAGGTTTTCCGGGGGATCAAAAGGGGCTTCCATCGGCCATATATCACCGGAAGCTGCAGATGGCGGTCTTATTGCGATTGTTGAAGAAAATGATCAGATCAAAATAGATATCCCAGCTAAAACCATAGCGTTATTGGTTGATGAAGAGCAAATTGCAAACCGGTTTTCCAAATGGAAAAAACCCGAGCCTAAAATTAAAACCGGATATCTGGCAAGATATGCCAGGATGGTGAGTTCGGCAGGCAACGGTGCCATATTTACGTGTGACCCTTGTGGTTAGAGATACATTATAGGAGATAAAAAATGAAATTTAACGGTGCCCAGGTTCTAATTAAAATGATTAAGGCAGAAGGTATTGACACGATTTTCGGATATCCGGGCGGTTGTGTTATTGATATTTATGATGAACTGGCAAAACAGGAAGGCCTGCGCCATATCCTTGTCCGGCATGAACAGGGTGCTGTCCATGCGGCTGACGGCTATGCCCGGGCCAACAGATCTGTGGGCGTTGCCCTGGTTACATCGGGCCCCGGAGCCACCAATGCGGTCACAGGAATTGCTTCTGCACATTCCGACTCCATTCCCATTGTTGTTTTTACAGGCCAGGTACCAACGGCGCTCATCGGGAACGACGCATTCCAGGAAGTGGATATAGTGGGTATTACACGGCCCTGTACCAAACACAATTACCTTGTAAAAAGTATAGACAAACTGGCTTCAACCATTAAAGAGGCCTTTTATCTGGCAAGATCGGGAAGACCCGGCCCTGTCCTCGTTGATCTTCCAAAGAATATTTTGCAGGCCCAGATTGATTTTGAAGAACCCGGCAAGATCTCTTTAAAATCCTATAAACCCAATTACAAGCCCAACAAAAAACAACTCAACAAAGTGGTGGAAATGATCAAAAAGGCTAAAAGGCCTGTCATTTTTGCCGGCGGCGGTGTTATTGTTTCCCAGGCTTCAGAACAGATCACCCGCCTTGCAAAAATGGCGGATATCCCGGTTACTGCCTCTTTGATGGGGCTGGGAGCCTTTCCAGGATCAGATCCTCTTTGGCTGGGAATGCTGGGGATGCACGGTACCTATCGGGCCAACATGAGCATCGGCCATTGTGATCTCATGATTGCCGCAGGTGTTCGATTTGATGACAGGGTTACCGGAAATATTGAAAAATTTGCACCTACGGCCAAAATTGTTCAAATTGATATCGACCCTACGTCTATCCATAAAAATATTGAAGTCCATTGTCCCATTGTAGGAGATTGCAAAGCCGCCTTGGAAGGGATTCTCCATTTAATGGAAGACCAAAAAACCGACGATCTTAAAAACAATCGACCTCAATGGCTGGATCAGATCGAGGAATGGAAAAGTACCACTCCTTTGAAATATAACCAGGGCAGTGAAGTGATCAAACCCCAGTTTGTCGTTGAAAAACTCTATGAACTGACAAAAGGCGATGCCATCATCACAACAGAGGTTGGACAAAACCAGATGTGGGCTGCCCAGTATTATCACTTTAACAAACCCAATCACTTTATCACATCTGGTGGTCTTGGAACCATGGGATTTGGACTGCCGGCTGCCATCGGGGCAAAAGCGGCCTGCCCGGATAAACTGGTGGTTGATGTTGCAGGCGATGGTTCCATCCAGATGAATATCCAGGAATTGATGACGGCTGTTGAATCAAAAATTGATGTCAAGATAGTCATTTTAAACAATCAATACCTTGGCATGGTTAGGCAGTGGCAGGAACTGTTTTATGAAAAAGTTTACTCTTTTACAAATATGGAAAATACCCCTGATTTTGTGAAACTCGCCGAGGCTTATGGTGCAAAAGGATTAAGATGCACAAGACCTGATGAAGTCGAATCTGTTTTATCCCAAGGCCTTAACCATGAGGGAACGGTTATCATGGAATTTGCCGTAGACAAGGAAGAATCCGTCTACCCAATGGTTCCAGCCGGCGGTTCAATCACTGAAATGCTTCTGGTTTAATGTGAAATTTATAAAGGATACTTATGATGAATACTAACAGCTACCTACTTTCTATCCTCGTTGATGATGAGCCAGGGGTTCTTTCAAGGATTGCAGGTCTTTTTTCAGGGAGGGGTTTCAACATTGACAGTTTGAGTGTGGCAAGCACAGCTGAGCCTGATGTGTCAAGAATTACCATGGTTACCAAGTGTGAGCCCCAGATCATTGACCAGATAAAAAAACAGCTTCATAAGCTGATCAATGTCATTACTGTTAATGATCTGACAGATAAAAAATATGTTCAGCGACAGTTGGCATTAATAAAAGTCAATGCTCAGCCTGAAAAGAAAGCAGACATATTAAGGGTTGTGGATATTTTCAGATGCAAAATTGTTGATGTCGGACTTTCTCACTACACCATAGAAGTATCCGGGGACAGTGGAAAGCACGATGCCATAGTATCTCTATTAAAACCCATGGGAATAATTGAAATTGCATCCACGGGGTCCATTGCCCTGGCAAGAGAAAACGGCAAAAAATAATTGGCTGTAAGGCTAAACAAAAGTACACAGGAAAAACAATGGAAAAAATATTTTTATATGATACCACGCTAAGGGATGGCATGCAGGGAGAAAACATCTTCTTCTCTCCTGAAGACAAGGTCAAAATAGCAAAAAGGCTGGATGATGCCGGCATCCACTATATTGAAGGCGGTTGGCCCGGATCAAACCCGGGTGCTCAGCATTTTTTCGAACTGGCAAAAGATATGGAATTCAAAAATGCCAAAGTGGCTGCTTTTGGCTCCACCCGCCGTCCGGGAAAAACCTGTGAACAGGATGCCAATATTCAGGCATTAATAGAAAGCGGGGCACCTGTGATCACAATATTTGGGAAATCCTGGGATCTGCATGTTGAATCCATCATGCAGAACACAAAAGAAGAAAACCTTGCCATGATCAAAGAGAGTATCAAATACCTCTTAAAACATGACCGGGAGGTCATCTATGATGCAGAGCATTTTTTTGACGGGTATAAGGCTAAGCCCGACTATGCCCTAAAAACCCTTGAAGCAGCTGTTGAAGGCGGAACAAAATGTCTGGTTCTCTGCGACACCAATGGCGGGTCCATGCCCTGTGAGATTGAGAGTATAACAAAAACAGCTATTGAACATTTCAAGGAAAAACCTGATCTTATTTTTGGCATACACACCCATGATGACTGCGCCATGGCAGTGGCCAATTCAGTCACTGCAGTACATGCAGGCGCAACCATGGTTCAAGGAACCATCAACGGATATGGTGAGCGGTGCGGTAATGCAGATCTGACTGCCATTATCCCTATTCTGGCGCTTAAAATGAACCGGGATTGCATGAATCAAGAAAATCTCAAGAGATTATTGAATCTTTCCCGGTTTATTTCCGAAACGGCCAATGTACCGCCAGTCAATTCAAGACCCTTTGTCGGCAAAAGCGCCTTTGCCCATAAAGGAGGGGTTCATGTGAGTGCAATCATGAAAAATCCACGGGCCTATGAGCACATTTCTCCTGACCTGGTTGGCAATATCCGGCGGGTGATTGTTTCAGAGCAGTCCGGTAAAAGTAATATCGAATATAAGGCCAAAGAGCTTGGCATCGATATAGGTAAAAATGGCGCCAACAGACATCAGATCGTATCCAGCATTAAGGAACTTGAAGATGATGGGTTTGAATTTGATGCAGCTGAGGGTTCATTAAAACTTATAATGGAAAAATTGACAAACCAGTTTACCCCCCATTTTGAGCTTGAATCCTTCAGGGTGGTGGTTGAAAAAGACAAAGAACGGCCCTGTTATTCCCATGCCATGATTAAAATCAGGGTAGGCAATGAAACTGAAATCACCTCAGCTGAAGGTGACGGGCCTGTAAGTGCTCTGGATAATGCCTTAAGAAAGGCCTTGACCTCCATATATCCTCAGATCAACGACATGCACCTTGTTGACTTTAAAGTCCGTGTTATCGACGGCATGGACGGCACTGATGCAAAGGTACGCGTTCTCATTGAATCAAGGGATAAAAATAATATTTTTTCAACCATTGGTGTTTCAGAAGATATTATAGAAGCAAGCTGGCAGGCTCTGGCCGACAGTTTTCAATATAAACTCTCATTAGACAATAAAGATATAATACACAATAATAAGGTAAAATAAAATGAAACAAGATAGCCAGATTATTATTTTTGACACAACATTAAGAGATGGCGAACAATCACCTGGAGCCAGCATGAACAAGGCTGAAAAACTGAGGATTGCCACCCAGCTGGAAAAATTGGGCGTTAATGTTATCGAAGCAGGTTTTCCCGCAGCATCAGAGGGAGATTTTGAAGCTGTAAAAAAAATTGCCCAAACGCTTAAAATTTCCCAGGTTGCAGCTCTTTGCCGGACCAATGAAGACGATATAAAAAAGGGGTGGGAAGCCATAAAAGATGCGGCACACCCAAGAATCCACACCTTTATTGCCACATCTGAACTGCACATGAAATATAAACTTTCAATGGAGCCTTCTCAGGTACTTGAACAGGCAGTCAAATCTGTTAAACTTGCTGCATCCTACACGGATAATGTTGAATTTTCAGCAGAAGACGGTTCAAGAAGTGATCCTCCATTTTTATGCAAGGTATTTGAGGCAGTTATTGATGCCGGCGCCACCACTGTAAATCTTCCAGACACGGTAGGATATGCGATTCCTGAAGAATTTGCCGAACTAGTCAAATATGTCATGGAAAACACACCCAATATGGATAAGGCTGTATTGAGTGTTCATTGTCATAATGATCTTGGGCTTGCCACTTCCAATACCCTTGCTGCCATAAAAGCCGGAGCCAGGCAGGTTGAAGTCACCATCAACGGTATCGGAGAAAGAGCCGGGAACACTTCACTTGAAGAAGTGGTCATGTCTCTTGCAACAAGACCCAATTTTTTTCCCCAGACCACCTCCATTGTCACTAAAAGGATTTATCCCACAAGCCGCCTGGTCAGTATGATCACAGGAATCCTTGTCCAACCCAACCGGGCCATTGTAGGTGCCAATGCCTTTGCCCATGAAGCCGGTATTCATCAGGATGGTGTATTGAAAAATCCCATGACCTATGAAATCATGAAGCCTGAGACCATTGGTCTTAGCAAAAACAATCTTGTTTTAGGAAAACATTCAGGCCGTCATGCTTTAAATTCTCACATCCAGGAAATGGGATACAATCTTTCAAAAGAAGAATTGGATTTAGTTTTTCAAAAATTCAAAAACCTGGCTGACAAGAAAAAAAGCATCCAGGATGAGGACATCGAGGCCTTGATTAACGAAGGAATATTGAGAAGTTCAGAAGTTTTCAGTCTTGAATATATCCATGTATTATCCGGTAACACGGTTTTTCCCACGGCCAGTGTCCAACTGAATATCAATGGCCGAAAGGCCCAGGGGGCAACAGAAGGGAACGGACCCATTGATGCCGTATACAATATTATATCCAAACTGACCAACACCAAATCAGAGCTCTTAAGGTTTACCATTTCAGCTTTAACCGAAGGAACAGATGCCCAGGGTGAAGTAACTGTCCGGCTGCAGGAAGACGGTATCGTAGCATTAGGCAAAGGAGCTGATCCGGATATCATTACGGCCAGTGCCCTGGCCTATATTAATGGGTTAAACAGATTGGAATACTTAAAGGAACATCCAGTTGTAAAACCTGAAAACCTTTAAGGACTGCAGATGGAATTTGTGGTCCTAAGTTATTCGACTGCTATAAAGAAAGGCATAGGTTAAGTTTACATATGCCTTTCTTTATATTTTTTCCTTGACACCAAAAAAACAGGGGGCTAAGAACAATAACAGTGTTTATTTTTTTATTTTAACTCATTGGAGACTGTCTATGAAAATCATGCTTAAACTTTCTGTTTTACCTGTTCTTTTTTTCTTTTGTTTTATTGCTTCGTCTTTTGCCCAGGACAATTCCATTGTAGGAAAATGGAAAACCATTGACGATAAAACCGGTGAACCTAAGTCTATTGTGCAGATTTATGAAAAAGATGGGAAATATTTCGGCCAGATAAAAGAATTGTTTCGAAAACCAGGGGAAGACCCTGATCCTGTTTGTGATAAGTGCCCGGATGATGATGTCCGTAAAAACCAGCCCACAAAAGGGATGGTCATTATTAAAGATATTACTAAAAGAAGCAATGGATACTCAGGCGGCACCATTTTGGATCCCAAAGAAGGAAAAATTTATACTTGCAAATTATGGATTAAAGATGGAAAACTTATGGTGCGAGGCTATATTGCCTTTTTCTTCAGAACCCAGACCTGGCACAAGGTTGAATAGTGCCTGACCGGTAACCGCCAAAACTTGCTGTCGCTTCATAAAGTATTTTTAGTTTATGATATATTTATAAATGGAGGATAGTCTATGTTGTCCCATCTAGAAAAATTTTATCATTTTTTATTGGTAATCATTTTTTTTACATTTTTGAGTTTCAACCTATGTTTTGCCGGGTTGAATTTGAATACCCAGACTTTGCATTCTCTGGACTATACATTTGTTTTTAACGCAAGCTATGCCCCCGACGCAACGATTGGCCTGGTGTACAAGGATTCTGGTAAAAACGATATCATGTACAAATATGTTCAGGCCGGCAGCCCATCGGCCGGAGAAACCATAACTGAATTTTACTCCGGATATTATGGTACACCCTGCATAGTCTATGACTCACAGTCCAAACCCCATGTTTTTACCACTCAATCACAGGATATTGTCCATTTCTATAAAAATAACGATGCCTGGGAAAAAGAAACGGTATTCACCCTGGATAACACTGCTTATCCTACACTCAGCAATCAGGCAATTGCTGTTGATGTAGACGGTAATGACGTTTTTCACGTCCTTAGCTCCGGTGACTATTCCATATATTATATATCCAACAAAGGTGGAACCTGGTCCAGTGCACCATCAATCGTTGACGAAATACCAGATACCCATGTCAACATCTTTGGCATGAAGATATCCATCCGGGGTGTTCCGGATATGGCCATAGACAAAAGCAGCAATGCCCATGTGGTCTATTCAACCCTGTATGAGACACGATATCTCACCAATACATCAGGAACATGGGCTTATGAAGATATTTACAAGGATCAGGATATTGATTACTGGCCTGCAGAGAATCCGGCCATTGCTCTGAATACTAAGGGCAATCCCTCCATCGTGGGAACAGAAATGGGACACGCAGTTACAGGTTCTGTGACCTATGCCAAACTAAGATTCATCACACGCTCGGGTCCAAACACCTGGAATCAAGTGGTGGTTGCTGAAACAGATGACAATTATTCTGGAAGCGACGGCAACATTTATACAGGAGTTAATGCACAACTTGTTTTTGATGCCCAGGATCAACCGCACATCCTGTTCTCTGATCTTGCTTCTTCCCACAATCAAAACGGCTGGAACTATACCAAAGACGGACAGATCCGGTATGCTGTTTTAAATGGCGGGCAATGGAACATAAGTAATTTATACCCTCAATCTACGAACAACGGAGAAATGCACAAACTATGGCTTCACGTATCCTTAACCAGCTCTGAAGTATATATTATGGGTCAAGAAGTAATTCGGACAGGCAATGTTTATGACCTCTATAATGATACTGAAACATATAATTTGCTTTATCTTGCCGCACCTTCACAAAGTTCCGGGACTCCTGCTCCTGATGCACCGGTTTTTACTATGCAAGCTTTTGGGAATGATCTTGCTATCTCCTGGAGCGATGTACCGGGAGCAACAGGTTATACATTATTCTATGCTCCTTATCCAAGTGGCTCTCCCGTGGAGAGTGCTGATCTTGGAGCCATAACATCGGCCAGTTACAATCTATTTTCCGGGGCAGCATATTACATTGCATTAAAGGCTTACAATAGTTCTGGAAACAGTGATTATTCCAATATTGAATTTTTTATAATGCCCTAAATCGGTATTTACCCATTTTGCCAATTGTGACATTTTGATTAAATAGAGCATGATATCGTCTGCTGGCACGATCAGGGCAATCGCATGTAACTTTTTTTTAGATTACTCCATACCCGTTCAGGTCAGTTTACCTTTCCTTCGCTGGATGGGACATGTTGACAGGTCCCAAAATGCTCATCCAAGGCAAACTGACCTGAACTAGTTGCTGTGCCGACAATTACAATCATTGTAGCGGACAGCAGAGCAAAATATTGTTTACATGCGTTAGCCCTGCCGGCACGATTTAATCCACTATGCTTTAATTGTTTTTTATGATAATAAAAAGCCTTTAAAGGAGAGCCAATATGCCGACAATATCATCATTTGACTGGGAAAAAGGAGCCTGGGCAGCCGAACAAACCACTTCTGATACCGGAAAAGAGGTTATAAAAATATCCATTGCCGGTGACTGGGCTCCCATTCGCATGTTCAAGGAGATCATGGAAACCTCTCCTGAATCCGTTTATGGCGATCTTCTTCCCATTTTAAGATCAACGGATCTATCCATTGCAAATCTTGAGTCCCCCTTGAGTGACAGGGGCGCGCCCGTTTTTAAAAGCGGTGCTGTATTCAAAGGTGAACAGCGCCACATCAAGGCCTTGAAAGCTGTCCCCTTTGATGTGGTCACCCTGGCAAACAACCATGTGTTTGATTATGGGCTTGATGCGTTTGAAGATACCCTGGATGTTTTAAACCGGAATCATGTTCAGTGGACTGGTGCAGGAATGTCCATTAAAGAAGCTGCTGCCCCCCTTGTGATAAATGTTAAGGATACTAAAATTGCCATTGTCAATTTCAGCGAAGGAGAAGATCTCACTTTTGCAGGGAAAGGACCCGGGGTTATGGGCTGGGATCTGTCAAAAGTTGAAGATACCATAAAAGCACTTCAATCAAAAGTGGATTTCATCATTGTCATTTCCCATTGCGGTATTGAATATATCCCTTTTCCGCCGCCTTATGTTGCCCGGGCCTTTCAAAAGATGGTAAGAGCAGGGGCAGATATTGTTATAGGCCATCACCCCCATGTTCCCCAGGGCATTCAATTTTATAAGAATACGCCCATTATTTACAGCCTGGGAAATTTTGCTTTTTATCAACCTACCGACCTTTACTATCGAAAGTTAGGCTATCTTGTAAACCTGGGGATCAATAAAGACGCTCTTGTCTCCCTTGAGCTTGTTCCATATAAAATACATGATCTTGGGCTGTCCTGTGTAAAAGGGGCTGAGTTGAAACCTTTCCGGGATAAATTTAAAGAAATCTCATTGCCATTACAAGATGACAAACACCTGGAAGTGGCATGGGATGGTTTTCTGCACTTCTATGGCATTGAGGGCTTTTTTAATGAAATATCCATGATCATGGAAAAAATAAAAACAGAGCCTCAAAAAGGAGCGGCAATGTTTCGCAACAGACTGACAACCCGACAGCATTATCACCATTGGAAAGATTTTTTAACGCATATTGTGGAAGGAAAACTTGACTCTTCCCCTGAGTGGTCACGACGCTTGATCAAAGAGTGGTTAACCCGAAAAACAGATGATCATAAAAATACAGGATAATTTCAATGAATCCTTTCGAAAACGAAAAAGAATCTTCCGGGAAAACCATTCTGGTAACGGATTCAGGGCTGGGGGGTTTTTCTGTATTTGCCCTGATTGCGGCACATCTTAAAAAATCCTCACCCTGGAAATATGTCTCAATGGTCTATTTCAATGCCTGGCCTGAACCAAACAGAGGATATAATCATTTAAACACCATGGATCAAAAGGCCGGGATTTTTAACAATGCTATGAATACCATGGAAACCTTTAAGCCGGACATCATTCTCATTGCCTGCAATACACTTTCAGTGATTTATCCATTTACGTCTTATAGTCAACACACAAAACCTAAGGTTTCCGGTATTGTGGACCATGGGGTTCAACTAATCCACAAAAATCTTATATCAGATCCGGACAGCCAGGTGGTTATATTTGGCACACCCACCACCATTGCTGAAAAATCCCATCAAAACCAGCTTGTTAAAATGGGTATTAGCCCCAACCGAATTACCAATCAGGGATGCACAAATCTTGCCGGTAAAATTGAGAGAGACCCTTTTAGCCCTGATGTTTCAAAAATGATCCATACCAATGTTTCAATGGCGGTTTCAAAAATACAACAATCGTGTGGAACTTTATATGCCGCTCTTTGCTGTACCCATTTCGGATATTGTAAAGATCTTTTTCAAACCGCATTGTCCAGTCATATAAAAGATGCGGTCAAAATTCTCAATCCCAACCAGAGAATGGCTGATCATGTAATTTATGACCCTGAAATTCTACACCCGGATAAAACAGATGCTTTTTCTCCTGACATTGACATGCGTGTGATGTCCAGAGTCTTTTGGGAACCCAGAAGAATTGATGCCTATGTAAGGCTCTTGAAAGATGTTTCTCCTGAAGCTGTCAAGGCCCTGGCCGCCTATGAATGGAATCCGGATCTGTTTGAAATTTAAAAATAGTTTGCACACCCTATATTGAAAGGTTTTTTTATTAAATGAAAAAAATATTATTAATAACAGGCCCGGCAGGTGATGCCCAGGGCTGGGGGGATCTTAAGGTCACCCAAAGTATTAAACAGGCAATTGATGACTCAGGAAAAAGTGCGCAGATCGCCTTTGTCAACAATATGGCAGAGTTTTACTCAAGCCTTGAAAAAAACAGGTTTGATATTGCCTGGAGCGCTCTTTATCATATCTCTGAAAAATCAGAGACCATAGGCATGAACAAGGGGGATGAAAAATGGGTTGCCGATGTTTTAGATGATAAAGGCATCCCCTATATCGGACCAGACGCACAAACCATGAAAAACCTGATCCATAAAACCACCACCCATAAGATATTGAACCGCAAAAAAATTTCAGTCCCCTACCATTACCAGCTTACAAGCAGTGATGCCCTTCCCGACATTGTTTATCCTGCTTTTGTCAAACCCAGTTATGAGTCCAGATCTGTGGGCATCAGCGATGAAAGCGTTGTCAATTCACCTGAAGAGTTGAAAAAAAGAATAGATTATATTGAAAACGGGTTTGAACAGCCGGCTTTAGTGGAAGAATACCTTCCAGGAGATGAATACACGGTGTTGATGCTGGGCAATGGCGCGCATCAAGTCTTTTTACCCGGAAAAGTCGTGGTTGATCCTTCCATGTATGGTAAATATCCTATCCTGAGAAGTGATTTAAGAGGAGTTGGCGTTACAAAGATAAAACCTGTTTTGCAAAAAAAAGAAGAACTGATTGAACTTTGCCGCCAGGCCATGGAAGCATTGAACTGCCTGGACCATGTCAGGGCTGACATGCGTCTTGATGCCGATGATAAAATGAAAATAATTGAAGTAAACGGGATACCGGGATTAAAGCCTGTGAAAAGCTGGAGTCCACAGATATTTTCCCTGAACTATCCCTCTTCCCACGGCCCAATGGAAGATTATCGAAAACTCATCGACCATATCGTAAGCTCGGCTTTATCCCGATACAATATTGAATAATGCCATCAATGTCGAACACAAAAAAAGGAGGTAACTCATTGTCTGACACGATGATTCAGGGAACAGACCCTTTGGGAGGCTTTGCCTATCACCTTGATTTTTCTCTTCCATTCATTGCCACTGCCATCCATGCCGGACACCATGTCAGGGAGGAACTTCGGCCTTTAATGGCGCTTGATTCCAACCAGCGACAATTTGAAGAAGATACAGGTACCGAACTGATGATAAAGACACTTTGCAATGCAGTCTGGGCTCTTGAATCACGGTCTGTATATGATCTTAACCGGTCCCGGGAATTAGCCTTGCCCCTCACACCTGAAAGGTTCTGGGGCACACAGGTTTACAAGACCTCGCCAACCCCTGAAATGAATCAAAAAAGCTTAAAAAGTTATGAATCATTTTACAAATTTATGGAAACCTGTATTGCAAGAATTCTGGATCGCTTTGGCATCTGTATTATATATGATATTCATTCCTATAATATTTCACGCCAAAAGGAAAAGGGGATTGTATCACCTCCTGTTTTTAATCTTGGCACAGCCCTTCTGGACAAATCAAAATGGAAACAAGCCATCTCATTATGGCTGGAACAGCTTGGCAACATATCTTTGCCAGGCATAAAAACCGATGTAGCGGAAAACCATGTATTCTCAGGCAAAGCAGAATTTTGCAGACGTCTTTGCAATATGGATGACCGAATTCTTGTCCTTCCCACTGAAGTGTCCAAGGTGTATATGGATGAAAAAAAAGGAATTGTTTATCCTGATGTGATTGCCGCAGTCAAAAACGGGCTTCAAAATGCGATTTTATCTCATGTTCAGCTTTTATAAAAATTTAACCGCTTTTAAATCTTTTTGTCAGGTTTTTTTTAACATCTTCATCCCTGTAAGACAAAACATTAACTGGAGATCTCTTAAAAACTTTTTCAGCAACAGATCCCATAATAATATTTTTCAGATTGCCACGACCCCTTGTTCCCATGACAACAAGATCAGGCGCTTCTTTAATGATAACCTTTAAAATCTCATCAACAGGATTTCCAATCTTGAACATGACCTTAATCTTATCCTTGTCAATTTTGGCCTCATCTGCCATTTTGTTCAACTTTTGTTTCCGCTCTTTGCGGATCTCTTCAACATAGTGTTCTGCATCAACATCATAACCCATGGAAACAATGCTTTCCACTGATTCAATATCCCTTGAATTGATGATACTTAAAACAATAAGACTGGCATCATGTTTCAAGACCATTTGCACTGCACAATTAAAAACACCTTGTGAATAATCTGCAAATGCAAGGGGAACAAGAATTTTTTTAATCGTATCCAATGGCTTTCTCCTTTAATAATGATTAAAAATCACCAAACGCTTTTTTATCTGTCGTGGTCTTTTCTTTGGGAATTCTGGGTCTCTGCATCAAATAGAGGATACCAAAAATAATAAGGGCAACAGGATAAACATAGTACCGCTGATCATGGGGCAGTCCAATCAGGGATGCAATGGCATCAGGCCTCATAGCACAAATGGTAACACTTAAAAACAAGGGTATTTCCCATATCCTGTTTCTTGCCACAAACCATCCCTGGGTTGCTGATGCAAAGGCAAAATTACCAATACACGCCATGAGAAAAATCAATATTCCCTGGGACCAGGACCTAATTTCGTGCAGGATCAAATCAGAATTAAATATGAACATGAATGGCAGGATTGCCGTTCGAATATCATACATGAATCCCTGTATGCCCGTGGCAATGGGCGAAGACTTTGCAATGGCTGCTGCTGCATAGGCAGCAAGCCCTACAGGCGGTGTATCATCTGCAAGAATTCCAAAATAAAAACAAAAAAGATGGGCACTCATTAACGGCACAAACCATTCCTGGGCAGCGGCAATAGTAACAATTGCAGGAGCTGTCAATGATGCCATAACAATATAGGTTGCAGTTGTGGGCAGTCCCATTCCAATTATCAGGCTTGCAAAGGCTGTGATGACCAGCATGAGATAAATATTACCCATGGAGACCACATCAATGATTTCGGTAATAAGTCCTCCCAGCCCAAGTGATACAACCCCGACAATGATGCCGGCTGCGGCAGTTGCAAGGGCTACTGAAACCATATTGCGGGCTCCTGATGCAAATGCCGAAAAAATATCAACAATCGCTTTTTTTATTGCAGGACCTATGGGTTTTTTAGCTATATATGCCTTGATCGGTTCCTGAAATATCATCACAATGGCCATGAGCCAGATGGCACGAAAGGCTGCTAGTTCAGGAGAATGTCTCACCACAACCAACTCATACAGCAGTAATGCAATGGGGATCATAAAATGAATCCCGCTTAAAAAAGTTTTAAAGAACACAGGGAGTTCTTTTCTCGCCATCCCCCTTAAACCCAGTTTGGATGCTTCAATGTGGACAATATAAAACAATGCGGCATAGGAGGCAAACGCCGGGATGGCTGCGGCCTTAATCACTTCTACATAGGGGACATTTACATATTCCGCTATAATAAATGCAGCAGCGCCCATAATGGGAGGTGCCAATTGTCCGTCCGTGCTTGCAGCCACTTCAACCGCTGCAGCTTTGGTGGCTGGATAACCCACCTTTTTCATCATGGGTATGGTAAATGTTCCTGTTGTAACAATATTTGCAATACTGGAACCTGATACCATTCCGGTAAGCCCGCTTCCAAGTATGGCAGCCTTTGCAGGACCACCCTTGAATCCTCCTAAAAGACTTAAGGCAAGCTGAATAAAATAGCGCCCTGCCCCGGCCTTGTCCAGCATGGCACCAAAAAGAACAAATAGAAAAACAATGGTTGCGGAAACATCCAGGGGAATACCATAAATACCTTCCGTGGACATGGTCATCTGCCCCACAAACCGATTTAATGACACCCCCTTAAAGGCTATGAGGTCCGGCATATAGGGCCCAAAAAAGGCATACACACAAAAACCGATGGCAATAATGGGAAGTGCCGGTCCAATCACCCTTCTGGCTGCTTCGAGAAGTAATACCGTCAAAAGGATGCCAATGACTATATCCCTTTGAATTGGCGCACCATACCGCGTGGTTATCCCTACAAAATCAAGCACAAGATAAAGAGCACTAAGGCAGGCAATAATGGCAATAATATAATCAAAAACAGGAATTCTGTCTGTGGCAGACAAAAATTTCAATCCAAATTTTTTTTTCTTGAATATCGGATAATTTAAAAAAACAATTAATAATGCAAACCCAAGATGGATTGACCGGATATAAGTAGAGTCAAGTATCAGCCAGCTGGCTATGGACAGCTGAAACAAACTCCAGGTAACTGCAATGAATGGAATCACCCATTTTTCAAGGCCCAGGGGTTTTCTTCCTATTCCTTCTTCTTCTTCTGCCATTTTCCTGGCCAGTTCCAGGCCATCGTCAACCTCTTGAACTTCAGTACCGCCCATAATCTTCACCCTATTGAGGACAGCAGTGGAAAAGCCATATCAATTACACGTCTTTTCCACTGCCAATACCTTTTAAACACAGTTTAGAAAAATCTAATTACTTTAAGCCTGCTTCTTTGTAGTACTTCAGGGCACCTGGATGAAAAGGTGCAGAAAGACCGGTCAACATGGCTTTTTTAGTGAGGCCGGCATAAGCAGGATGCAGCTTGGTAAATGCTTCAAAGTTGTCAAATACTTCTTTTGTAATGGCATATACCACGCTGTCAGGTACTTTTGCTGATGTAACAAAGGTTGCTTTTACGCCAAATGTCGGGACAGCTTCTTCTGTATTCTTAGCACCGGGATAATTTTTCATCAATGTTGCAGCCTTGGCATAATAAGAATATTTTTCCAAAAGACTGTCAATATTTTCAATGGGAACAAATTTTACAGCCCGGGTTCCTGAAGTGGCTTCCTTATAATACCCTGAAGGATGTCCAACCGTATAGAAGGCCGCATCAATCCTGCCGTCCTGGATCAGTCCGGGTGCTTCAGCAGCTTTTAAACTTTCTGCATTAAAATCTGTCTCCCAGTTCAGTCCATTGGCCTCAAGTGCGTCTATGGCATTCTGACGATAACCGGATCCAAGATTTCCAATATTGACCCTTTTCCCCTTCAGATCGGCAAGACTGTTAATGTTGGAATCTACAGCCGCAATTAGATCTACAGTTTCTGCATGGATGGAAAATACTGCACGCAGGTCTTTCTGGGGTCCTTTATCTTTCCAGTCTGCAATCCCTTTTACAGCCTGGTATTGACGATCTGACTGAGCTACACCAAAATCAAGGTCTCCAGACAAAATTGCATTGATGTTAAAAACAGATCCACCAGTAGATTCAACTGTGCAGCGGATACCATATTCTTTTCGTTTTTTGTTAACTATCTTGGCAATCGCACCACCGGTTGGATAATATACACCTGTAATTCCGCCTGTTCCAATGGTCACAAAAGTTGCTTTTGCCTGGCTTTCCGTTGCAGATGATCCCAGAAAAAGTACTATTCCAAATAAAACAGCTGTTGTCAAAATTAATGCTTTTTTCATCTTAACCTCCTAATTTAAGTATTAATAATTATTTAGATAATTAAATCACCGGTGTTTTTCTGCCTCCTTTCTTCTTATATTATTTAAATTATTGTTTTTAAAAAACAATATTCCCGAGTATCAATTTATTGATTTGTATACTTTTGTTTAAAATTTGGTTGAAACCAATTATGTATGTTTATGAAAATTACAATTCCCAATCGTATTTGTAAAGTATTAATCCATAAAAGTCTTATTTTTTAAGTATTATTCTTGCATCCACCACATCCAGGCCTTTTTCATAAAGAATAACCGGATTCAAGTCCATTTCCTCAATTTCCGGATAGGATTCAATCAGCTCTGAACACATGGATATCAGCTTTTTCAAGGATTTTTTATCATACCCTTTGTGCCCCCTTATACCATCTAAAAGGATAGACGAGCGGGTATCTTCCAGCATTTTTTTACTCGAAGTCGGATTAATGGGTAAAACCCAGAACGTTACATCCTTCATTATTTCAACCATGATACCACCCAGGCCGTACATGATGACCGGACCAAACTGCTCATCTATCTTGGTTCCAATAATAATTTCAAGACCCTGCTGGGCCATGGGGGCAACAAGTACTCCCCGAATATCTGCTTTTGAATTATAGGCTTTGGCACGTTTAATAATCTGCTGAAATCCTTTCCTAACCTGATGTTCAGAACTCAAATTCAGCTTAACACCGCCGGCATCGCTTTTGTGAAGGATATCCGGCGAGACGATTTTTAATACAACACTCGCCTTTGCCTCACTGTTCGTCGTCTTCTCACTGTTCGTCTTCTCACTGTTCGCTATATATTCACTATTTCCATTAATTTTTTGTGCGATTTCCCATGCCTCATCCTCTGTTTCAGCCACCTGTCCCACTGAGGTTGGTGCACCGTGAAGTTTGATCAATTGTTTTGCTTCATGTTCTAAAAGGACATGACGACCCTCTTTTCCGGCGTTTTCCAGAATCTGTACCCCTTCTGGTTTTGCCTTGGCCCGCCAATTAAAAATAAAAGAGGTTTTGCCGTGATAGGATTTCAGATAATTCCCATATTTACAAAGGGATGCCACGCATTTGCATGAAATGTCCAGGGAGTCATGAACGGGTATATCATAATGTCGCAGCAGATCAAGGGCATGGGATTCATACGAACTGTACAGGGAATGAATGAAAATGGGTTTGTTTCTCTTTTTTACCATTGCCCCGAATCGATGGGCTGCAGCCTCTTCTCCAATGGCAAGACTTTCTTCAAACCGAATCCCGTATCCGCCAAATAGACCCACAACCAGAAGCCCGCCGACACTTGGGTCATTTAAAATAATTTTAGCACAGTCTGCAAACAGAGTGGGATCAGAATCTGTCCCGCCGGCCACATCAACGGGATTGACGACAGATGCAGCTTCAGGCAAAAGTTCCCTTAACTTTTCTTTTGTTTTGTCGGACAATTCAGGCAAATGAATGCCATAGTCACTTAAGAGATCAGCGGCGATAGTCGCATGCCCCCCGCCATCGGCAAGGATGGCAATGGAATTATTTTTAATCGCAGGCTGGCTGCAAAGAGTCTCAGCAACGGGAAAAAGCTCATCTGAATTCTCAATCACGATGATCCCGGCACGGCCATAGGCCCGATTTGCCACTTCACTCATCCCGGCAAGAGATCCTGTATGAGACCCTGCCGATTTCTTCCCTGTTGCCGATCGGCCGCTTTTTAAGAGAATAATCGGCTTTTTAATACTTGTTTTATGTGCTTCCTGTAAAAATTTGCGCCCCTCACTCATCCCCTCGACATACATGAGGATAGCTTTTGTATCCGGGTCATTTCTAAAAAATTCAAGATACTCATGAAATTTTATATCTGACTCATTTCCAACTCCGACATAATAGGTAAATCCCTCGTGCTTGCGAATTGTGGCCTCTGTGATAAGTGTCAACGCCATATTGCCGCTTTGACAGAGCAGTGCAATGTGCCCTTTGGGAGCATTACTAATCCCTACAAGGTTCATATTGCTTTTCAAATTGATCATTCCAGATGTATTGGGCCCGATTAATCTGACACCGGTTTCCTTTGCCGCAGTGACAACCTGCTGCTCAAGTTCCTTGCCTTTGGCTCCCAGTTCCCTGAAACCACCGGCAATGATAACGGCACCGGAAACCTTTTTTTCACCGCATTTTCTTAAGATTCCCGGGATTGTTCTGGCCGGGGTTGTAATCAGGGCAAGATCTACAGGGCCTTCAATATCTGTAATATTTTTATAGCAGGGAAGCCCTAAAATCATATCTTCTTTTGGATTTACCGGATAAATCTGTCCCTCAAAACCATCTGCTTTAAGGGTTTTAATAGCCTGGTATCCCCGTTTTGTTTTATTTTTTGACGCACCGATGATGGCAACTGATTTGGCATCGAGCACTTTATCTAACATGATATTTTCCTTTGATTATTTTTTTCTCTGCTCAAAATCATCTAAAGACGCTTCTCTCTCCTTTGTTGAAACACATGCCAGACAGGCTTCAATCTCATAATCCATCAAAGCCTCAAGACTGCTTTCTCCCTGGGCCATGAGAAAACCCTTTTTAATGAGCTTCAGAGAAAAAGACGAATTGGCAACGATCTTTTTAGCCATATCAAATGTTTCATCCATTAATTCATCCAACGGAACAGCTTTATTGACAAGCCCTATTTTCTGGGCTTCTTCTCCAGAGATATATTCTGCAGTAAAAAGTAGTTCTCTGGCTTTACCCGGCCCAACCAGATCCTGAACAAGTCGGAATGCACCACCTGTAACAGATGATGTTACCTTTGCCTCAGGTGATCCGATAAGTGCCTCTTTGGCTGCAATCCTGATATCACAGGCTAAAGCAAGTTCGTAACCAGAACCTAGGGCATAACCGTTAATAGCTGCGATCGTGGGCTTTTCAAACCTGATAATCTTTCTTGATGCTTCCTGCAGGGATTCAAGATAAAGTCTGTAATCTTCAATGCTTCTATCCTTTGAATCTTTCAGATCTGCTCCTGTTGAAAAGGCACGGCCTTCCCCTGTAATGATAAGTGCCTTAACATCTTTGTCCTGTTTTACTCGTTCAAGGGCATCCTGCATCTCAATCCAAAGCTGCCGGTTCATTGCATTAAGCACCTTGGGTCTGTTCAGCTTAATCAGGCCAACCTGATCTTTTTTTTCATAGATAATACATTCATAGTTCATGGGATTCACCTTTTGTGTTAGTTTTTTTTACATCTGATAATTGAATGCCATACGCCTGTCAAAAAAAAAATACAAGCTATAAATCCAAATATATTAAGTAAAAAACAACAGTCATAAATCCCATAACATTTTGATCAATCTGTTTTCAGAACAGAGAGAAATGCAGATTGCGGGATCTCAACCGAGCCCACCATTTTCATGCGTTTTTTACCCTTTTTTTGTTTTTCAAGTAGCTTTCGTTTTCTTGAAATATCACCGCCATAACATTTGGCTGTCACATCTTTTCTAAATGCAGATATGGTTTCTCTGGAAATAATTTTCCCTCCAATAGCACCCTGGATGGGTATTTTAAACTGCTGCCTTGGGATTTCTTCTCTCAACTTCTTACAAGCTGTTCTGGCCCTGGCTTCTGCCTTGTCACGGTGAATAAGCTGGGACAGAGCATCCACCCGTTCACCATTAATAATAAAATCAAGTTTTACAAGGTCTGTCTCCTGGTATCCCGCAATTTCATAATCAAATGACCCATATCCCTGGGTGACACTTTTGAGCCGATCATAAAATTCATACACCACCTCTGCCAAAGGCAGTATAAATTTCATTTCCATGCGGTTACTGGTTAAGTACTGGTAATTTTCGCTGACTCCGCGAAATTCATGGCAGACCTGCATGACATTGCCCATATATTTATCCGGCACAATGATGGAAGCTTTTATAAAAGGTTCCCTGACCCGGGTTATCTCGCCCGGATCAGGATATTGGACCGGGTTATCAATAATTTTTATTGTCCCATCCGTATAAGTGATCTCATACATAACAGAAGGCGATGTCAAAATCAGAGAAACATCATATTCCCTTTCAAGCCGTTCCTGGACAACTTCAAGATGCAAAAGGCCTAGAAAACCACACCTGTATCCAAACCCAAGGGCAGTGGAACTGTCTTTCTCGTAAATCAAAGATGCATCATTGAGCTTAAGCTTTTCCAAAGCAGCAGTAAGTTCCTCATAATCATCTGATGCAACAGGATACATGGAAGAAAACACAACCGGCGTTGGTTCCCTGAATCCCCCCAGGGATTTTTCACACAGTTTATCAGGCATGGTGACTGTATCCCCGATTTTCACATCACTGATATTTTTAATACCGGCGATAAAGTATCCCACCTGCCCTGCAATAAGTTCATTTTGAGGTTGCCGCACTATTTGAAACAATCCCACCTCTTCAACCTTATACTTGGCATTATTGGACATTAAAAGGATCTTATCGCCTTTTTTAATGCTGCCGTTAAAAATTCTGAAATGGACTATGGTTCCTCTGAATGCGTCATAATGAGAGTCAAATATCAGACCTTTAAAAACAGAATTATCCTTACAAACAGGTGGTGGTATTTTTCTGATAATGGCCTCAAATATCTTGTCTACCCCTATACCTGTTTTTGCAGAAACCGCTAATGCTTCATCAGAATCAAGCCCCAGATCCTCTTCGATCTGATCCTTTGCCCAGTCAATCTGAGCAGAAGGCAGATCTATTTTGTTAATCACGGGTATGATCTCAAGCTCATGTTCCATGGCAAGATATAAATTGGCCAGTGTCTGGGCTTCAACTCCCTGGCTTGCATCCACCAGTATTAATGCTCCCTCACAGGATGCCAGGGCCCGTGATACCTCATATGAAAAATCCACATGGCCGGGTGTGTCTATCAGATTTAAAAGGTAAAGCTTGCCATCCTCTCCTTTATAGGGGAGAGAAACAGTCTGACTTTTAATGGTGATACCCCTTTCTCTTTCAATATCCATGGAATCGAGTATCTGGTCTTTCATATCTCTTTCCGAAATAATACCGGAAAGCTGAATGAGCCTGTCGGACAATGTTGACTTCCCATGATCAATATGGGCAATAATACTAAAATTTCGAATATTTTTTATATTTAATTTCAATCTAGCTCCAAACTAAAATATTGACAAAGAATACGCATCCGGTTAAATTCGTTCTACGGTTTTACCAATTGCGCTGTAAGGTGTCAAGAAAAGCTCGTGATAAAGGATATAACATCGGAGAAAAATTCATGACATATTCTATTCTGGTTGTAGACGATGATATTACTATTAGAAACTCTGTAACAGAATATTTGAAAGCTATCAATTATGAGGTTAAAAGTGCGTTAGATGCAACAGAAGCCCTGAAAATACTCAAATCATTTAAAGCAAATCTTGTCCTTACAGACATTATGATGAAGGGCATGGACGGGCTGGAACTCACCAGAAGAATAAAAGACTCCTATGATGTTGATGTAATGGTTATGACCGGCTACAGTGCCGAGTATTCATATGAAAATGCAGTTAAGGCAGGAGCAAGCGACTTTATTTTCAAACCTTTTCGTTTTGAAGAACTGGATTTGAGAATTAAAAGAGTTTTAAGAGAGGCTGAATCTAAAAAAGAACGCGGCAAACTCTTGAAAAAGCTTGAAAAAATTGCCATCACAGATGCTTTAACAGGGCTTTATAATTCAAGACATTTTTTTGCCCAGGTAAAAACCGAAGTCAATCGACATATCCGTTATTCCAGGGCTCTGTCTTTGCTCATTATCGATATTGATTTCTTTAAAAACTATAATGATACCTGGGGACACCTTGAAGGGGACAAGGTTCTAATGAAAATTGGAAAAACGGTCAATTCATGTATGAGATCCATGGACACGGCCTATCGATATGGTGGAGAAGAGTTTACCATCCTTTTGCCGGAAACAAGGATTAAAAAGGCCTGTTTAGTTGGAGAAAGGATAAAAGAAAGCATTTGCGACCGGATATTTGAGCCTGAACCAGGGACAAAAGTATCAATCAGCGTCAGTCTTGGTGCAACAGAACTTGTGAAAGGAGAAGATTTCACAACTTTTATCAGCCGGGCCGATAAAGCACTTTATAAATCAAAGGATACCGGTCGGAACAAACTAACCTATCTTATTCCATAAGCTTTAATCTGCATGCTTAAATCGATGGAACGTGCCTGATGGGTGAGCGCACCACATGAAATCACATCCACTCCTGTGGCGGCAATTTTATTCAAAGTTTTCAAAGAGACGTTTCCGGAAGCCTCCACAACAGCTCTTTTGTCAATATAATTTACCGCCGCCGACATCTGATCATAATCCATATTATCCAGCATGATCACTTCAACACCTGCATTGACTGCCTCTTTAACTTCATCAAGAGTCGAAACCTCAACCTCAATTTTCATCAAATGAGATGCTCTTTTTTTAACCAGGGATACAGCCTTCGTGATGGAACCTGCAACCGCAATATGATTATCCTTAATCAAAATTCCATCGTACAATGACATCCGGTGATTATAGGCGCCACCTGCCCTGACCGCCTCTTTTTCAAGACTGCGAAGCCCTGGAGTGGTTTTCCTCGTATCTGTCAGGCGAACCTTTAAGGATTTCATCTCATCCACATAAGAACGGGTCAATGTGGCAATTCCTGAAAGGCGCTGTAAAAAATTCAAGGCCACACGCTCTCCTTTTAAAAGGGATAAAAGGTCTCCTTGAACCTCAAAAACTATCTCCCCTTTTTTAACACAGTCACCATCCAAAAAAAAAGAACTTGTATCACAATCAGGGGCCAGAAGTTTAAATACAGTTTTTGCCACATTAATCCCGGCAAGGATAAAAGACTCTTTAGCAATGATAACGCCTTTACCTGACAGGGGTTCGGGCAAAATACATTCTGCTGTGATATCCCCCAGTCCAGAATCTTCAAAAAGTGCTAACTTTATTATATTTTCAATTGTGTTCATATTCTATCACTTCATTTTCTGAATTCTTTCAAGGTTTTCCTTGAGCTTATTATTCTTTTCCTCAATATCGGCATACTGGGATTTAACTTTCAAGATCACATCTTCAGGGGCTTTCTCAAGAAAACTCTCATTATTAAGCCTTTTCTGAGCTGTCAAAAGCTCTTTTGTATTTTTCCCAAGTTCTTTTTCAAGCCGGCTGATTTCCTTATCAAAATCAATCACCCCTTCAAGGGAAACAAAACATGTGGTATTTCCGGTAACAGAAGATGCACAGGACGAAGGAATATTGTCTGCATCACAGAAATAAAAACTTTCAAGTGTTGCAAGGTTTGCAATAATGGATTTGTTTTCAGCAATAATGATTTTTTCCTTTTCGTCTTCTGTATAGGCCAATACTTTTATTTTCATGGACGGCTGGATATTCATCTCGCTTCTGATATTTCTGACACCTGAAATCAAACCAAAAATAAAGTCCATTTGTTTTTCAACGGCTTCATTCCTGTAAATTGCATATTCTGTTTCATTATAGGGGTAAGTTGCCACCATAATTGATCCATTGGCTGCCGGCAATATATGATAAATTTCTTCTGTAACAAATGGCATAAACGGGTGGAGCATAATCAAAATATCTTCAAGAACTTTTGACAGAACTCTTCTTGTACTATCTCTTCTTTGTACACCTTCTTTTTCATAAAGTGAAGGCTTTGTGATTTCTAAAAACCAGTCACAGAACTCATGCCATACAAACTGGTATACGGCAGACGCAGCTTCATTAAACCTATAAGTTTCAATACCTTCTTTTACAG